>Ga0310694_10001058_pt1 | contig 32547 bp, 60 predicted proteins | sample 174DNAGHGhighgp2_FD_203884 | JGI IMG/M metagenome (GOLD analysis project Ga0310694, IMG submission 203884) | Sheep rumen microbial communities from Palmerston North, Manawatu-Wanganui, New Zealand - 1742 DNA GHGhigh gp2 (v2) (version 2) | ecosystem: Host-associated > Mammals > Digestive system... | reverse complement strand
GTTAGCCATAGACTCAACGCATAGCGACGAGGCTGACTCAAAAAACGAGTAATACACGACGACGACGACTTAATAGAGGAGTCTGAGCCCTTATCGTTTTCGTGGATATATTACATCTCAAGGGCAAAGCTTAATTTGACAGAAAAAGAAACAGGGCGTTTAACATACGCTCAGTTTAAAGAGAGATATAAAGCATATAAAGACACTTTCGACTTAGAACTACTTTTGACGCTTAACCGGATGACATACGAGGAGCTTAAAAAGAAACAGGACGCGGGCGACGAGTGGCTTAAATAAGCAAGGGGGTGGCTTTTAGTGGCTGGCTTTGGTGGTGCCGTAAAGCTTACAGGTGAGAGCGAATATAGAAAAGCGCTCAAGCAAATTACAAGCGACTTGAAAGAGGTTGACAGCGAGCTTAAGCTTGTTGCGTCTCAGTATGACAAAAACGACAAAAGCCAAGAGGCGCTTACAGCTCAGAGCGAGGCGCTTGCTAAAAAGCTGGACGCTCAGGCTAAAAAGGTAAGCACACTTAAGGACGCCTATAAGCAAATGCAAGAGGGCGCTCAGGCAAACGCGGAAAAGCATAAGGCTCTTAAAGCTGAGCTTGACAACGCTGTTAGCGAGCTTGAAAAGATTAAAAAAGAGTCAGGCGAGACAAGTGCCGAGTATAAGCTACAGGCGGGCGCCGTTGCAAGCTTGACAACCGACTATGATAAGAGCTCTAAAGCAATAGACGCGCAAGAGCAAGCTTTAAGCAAGGCACGCGTAGAGATTAACAAAGCTCAGGTTGATTATAACAACACAGAGAAAACGCTCAAGGGCTTAGACAAAGCCGAGGAGGACAGCGCTAAGGGCTCTCAAGATTTAGGCAAGTCAATCGACGAGGCTGGCAAGCAAGCCGACAAGAGCGCTAAGGGTGGCTTTACTGTTTTAAAGGGCGCTCTTGCTAACCTTGCGAGCGACGCGCTTAAGGGCGCTATTAAGGGCATTACCAACAGCGTTAAGGAAATTGCGAGCGCAAGCGTTGACGCTGTTAACAGCGTTATCACGCTCGGGGACTCCATTGACAAAAACAGCGCCAAGCTTGGAATAAGCGCCGAGTCTTACCAAACTTGGAGTTATGTTTTTACTCGTAGTGGCGCCGACATTGAGGGCTTTAAATCGTCATTTTTAAAGCTCTCTAAGGCTATTGAGGACGGTTCTGACGCTTTCAAAGAGCTCGGCATAAGCTCGGAGGAGCTTGAGAGCCTTAACAAAGAGGAGATTTTTAGCAAAGTAGTCGCCGGACTTCAAAATATTCAAGACGAGAATAAAAAGACAGTCTTAGCTAATCAGCTCTTAGGCAAGGGAGCCGTTGAGCTCGGTAGTTTGCTACAGCAAAGCAACGAGTCAACCGACGACTTGAAAAAGCGCGTTGTGGAGCTCGGCGGGGTGCTCTCGGATGACGCTGTTAAGGGCGCTGTGGATATGAAAGACAGCCTTACAGACTTAAAGACAGCTTTGACCGGCATAAAAAACAATCTTGTTACTCAATTCTTGCCGTCAATTAAGGACGTTACTGACGGACTTACAGACATAGCTACAGGTAAGGACATTAACGCCGGCTTTAATAAAATCTCTAAGGGCATAAGCGACACAGCAAACACGATTTTAAACAAGATTTTACCTAACGTTATCAATATGATACCGAGCTTATTAGAGAACGGCTTGCCGGTCATAATCTCGGGCGTTACTTCTTTGATTAAATCTATAGGCGCGCAACTTCCTACAATCATACGCGAGCTTTTTGGGGCTGTTAAGACAATCTTGACAGACTTGGCGAGCTGGCTGTCAGAGGAGGGCAACGTAAGCGAAATGCTAAGCGGTATTTTGGAGCTTGCTACAGAGCTCGTTAATAGCTTTGCTGAGCTTTTACCGATTTTATTGCCGGCTGTCTTTCAAGTTATCGCCGAGGTAGCGGACTTTTTGACAAAGCCCGAGAATATTGAAATGCTTATCAAGTCTACGATTTTGATAATCACAAAAATAGGCGAGGCGCTTATCAAGAGCGCGCCGGTTCTCTTGAAAATTCTTGAAAATATCGGCTATAACATAGTTGACGGCTTTGTTAAGCTGGGCGGTAAGCTCAAAGACGGCTTTACGACGCTTGTAAACTGGATTAAAAACGGCGTTTCTAACTGGTGGAATAACTTAAAGCTTAGTTTATCAAATGCAAGCTTGGCGTTTTTGAACAAAGTAGCCGAGGTAAAAGACAAAGTAACAAATTTTGTCTCAAATATCTTTAACACAATCAAAGAATTACCTCAAAAAGTCATTAGCATAGGCGCTAATATCGCGTCCGGTATATGGGAGGGCTTAAAGTCAAAGCTTGACTATCTGAAAAAGAATATCAAAAACTTTGGCGACAACATTATTAAATCAATTAAGAACGTCTTTAAAATCGCCTCACCGTCAAAGGTTACGCAAGAGCTCGGCGGTTACTTAGCCGAGGGCTTAGGCGTTGGCTTTTCTAAGGAAATGAAAGAAGTTAATCGAGACATTGACGACGCTTTGCCCGACTTTAGCGGACTCAAGACGACAGGCGCGACAGCAACCGGCACGACAGGCGGGCTTGACTATCACACGCTTGTAAGCGCTTTCAAAGAGGCTTTGACAGGCGTAGACGTTGAGCTTGACGACGTTAAGGTGGGCAAGTTTGTAACTAAGACAGTAGGCAAAGCTATTTATGGAGTATAACAGGAGGCAAAAAAGTGAATATAAAGCCCTACATCATAATTAACGGCGTAAGCTCGAAAACTATAGCGGGCTTGATTGTTACCAAATTGCCACCTATTAGCAAGCCTTTAGAGCGCACACTTATAGAGACGGTTGACGGACGCGACGGCGACATAATCACGCCTTTAGGATATAGCGCTTACGACAAGCCCTTTAGTGTTGGCTTAGCTGGCAACTATAACATTGACGAGGTAATAGAGTTTTTTAACTCGGAGGGTGTTATAACGTTCTCAAACGAGCCGGATAAGTATTATCGTTTTAAGATAATCGAGCAAATTGATTTTGAGCGCTTGCTGAGATTTAAAACGGCTGACGCTGTTGCACACGTTCAACCCTATAAGTTTTCTACAATAGAGCAACCCTTAACGCCTACACTGGGCTCGAGCCCTAACGAGGTAACTGTAACGAACTCGGGCAATATAGACGCACGCCCTACGATAGAGATAACAGGCGCGGGCGTTGTTACGCTTGCGCTTAACGGCGTTAATCAGTTAGAGATAACTTTAGACGACGACGGCGAAACGATTATAATTGACTCGGAAAAAATGAACGCTTACGCACAGGACGGCTTGACGCTTTTAAATAGGCAAGTAGTAGGTGATTATGATAAAATCAAATTAAACAAAGGGGCTAACACTTTAACGCTTACCGGCAACGCGACAGCTCTAACAATCTCAAAGTATTCGAGGTGGCTATAATGATAAACGAATATCCTAACGGCGTAATAGCTCAGCTCTTACAGGCTATTATAGGGCAAATAAATTTTGACGGCACGCCTACATCCAACATAGGCGATATTTTGCTTTCAATCTTAGAGCAGACACCTTACGACAAAGAGCCTAAGAGCGTGCTTGCTGAGCTATTTTTAAAGCTCAAGGATAAGCTTGAGGGTAGAGCTTTCACGCCTTACGATAAAGAGCCTAAGAGCGCTATAGCCAAGATACTTTTATCAATTCTTAATGAGACAGAATACGACAAAGAGCCTAACAGCCGTATAGCTGAGCTTTTGCTTGAGCTTAAATCAGAGCTGGAGAGCTACGCCGAACTAACAGCAAGCGGGGCAATAGCGAACTTTACGACGAGCGTAGTAAAGCCCCTTGTCAACCTCACAGCGTATTTTAAGGCTACGCAAGAGGCTGGCACTCCTACACCTCAAAGCCCTAAGGCTATTAGCGGAATAAACGCGGTTAACGTCGTGCATTGTCATAAAAACATTTTTGATTATGACGAGAGCAAGGTAACAACAGGAGAAACGACAAGCGCCACAACGAGAGCATATTACCCTTTAAATTTAGATAATTGCACTCTTACATTCACGGCAAGGTTAAAGGACGGCGCTACGCCTCCAAGCGAATTTTTAAATATCGGACAAATTAGAGAAACAGACGGACTAATAGGCATTAGAGACAGCTTTTTAGCACCTACAGGCATAACCACAAGGACATTACAATTTAGCAAGGGTAATAAGGCGGTTTTTGTTTGTTCAACAGCACGCTTAGACCTCACAAAGTCTTTGTTTGAAAAATACGACATTCAAATAGAGGTAAGCTCTAACGCCTCCGAGTTTGAGCCTTATGCCGGCTCTACAACCCTAATAAATCTTGGCGGTACTTATTACGGCTGTTATATTACTCAGGATAAGAACGGCAAGAGGGAGCTTACTGTAACACATAACTATTTCTTAATGGATAATAGCGTTAATGTAGCTGTTAATTCACAATCAGCTAACACAGTTGTTTTTTCTCTTAGTTTAAGCGAAAACGATATACCAAACACAGATAGTACAAGCTATTTATCCGATAGATTTAGCCCTTTAACTCCGTCTGATACAGAGGGTAGAGGCATTTTAGCGTCAAATGGGTATTTTTATTTTGTTATTGCAAAAGAACATTTAAGCTCTTACGACCAAAAAGGCGCAAGGGCTTGGCTCGAAAATAATCTAACTGTTTTGATAACAAGTTTAGCTGAGCCTTTTACAATCGCTTTACCGGACGGCGAGCCTATAACAGCGTTTAACGGAGTTAATAACATTTATAACGACTCAGGCGACACGAGCGTTACTTACTTGGCTAAGATTGCGGATAATCTTAACGCTACAGCTAAGCTTAGGGCTGAGGTAAAGGCTCAAATGCTAAAGGCAAAAGAGGAGCTTAAAGAGGATGTTAAAGAGCTGGAGCCTATTATGGACTCAGGCGAGACAAAGAGGGGGGCTTAAAAATGGACAATACAATAAGTTTTACGCCCGCCGAGCTCGTTGCTTTTATCGGGGCTATATCGGCGGTTTGCGCTGGTATAGCTACAATAGTAGGCTTTATCTGTAAAGTTGTAGCCAAGTGGAAAGCGCCGGAAGTAGAGCAAAACCGACGGATAAAAGAGCTTGAGGATGATGTAAAGGCGCTAAAAGCTCAAAATGAGATTTTTTCTCAATACTTTGTAAACGATAACAACCGATTTAACGCTGTCGAAATAAGTAACAGAGCGATTTTAAGCACGCTCAGAGCTTTGTTAAAACACGCTATTAACGGCAACGATATAGAGCAATTAAAAAAGGCTGACGAGGACTTAGACGACTTCTTAATTAACAACTACAAGCCGAGGACGGAAGAACAAAATGTTTAAAGTGTTTCAAGCTATAGATAAAGACTTTTCAAGCAACGGCGACGCGGTTATATTACCGCTTAGAGCCGTTGTTAAAAAAGTGGATAACAGCGATTATACGCTTGAGCTTGAGGCGGGCATAGAATACGCCGACTATTTAAGAGCTAAAAATATCATAGTTGCACCAACTCCGACAGGCTTGCAACCCTTTAGAATTGAAAACCCTGAGGCAACGCGCACAAAGATAAGGGCGACTTGTAGGCACGCCTTTTATGACGCTGAAAATTACCTAATTGCCGACAGCTATGTAGTAGACAAAGATTGTAACGACGCCTTAGACCACCTTAACAGCGCTACAGACACGCCGAGCCCCTTTACAACGCTCTCAGACATTACGGCGGTTAATTCTTATCGTTGTGTTAGGACTTCTTTGCTCGAGGCTGTAAACGTGGTTTTAGAGCGCTGGGGCGGGCATTTAGTAAGAGACGGCTTTAACATCCAAATAAAGCAATCAATAGGCGCCGACAACGGCGTAACGATACAATACAAGAAAAATCTTAAGGACATAAGTGTTACCTATGACTGGACGGATGTATGCACAAAGCTCTTACCGGTTGGCAAAGACGGCTTTACGCTCGAGAGCCTTTACGTTTACGGCTCTACTCAGTACGATTTACCATTCACGAAAACAATCACTTTTGAGCAAGCTATAGAGCGTGAAGATTACGCCGACGACGAGCAATATTATAGCGCTTTACGCGACGACTTAACGGCTCAGGCTGAGGCTTATTTAAGCGCTCACGATAAGCCCGCCGTTAACTATACTCTTAGCGCTGACTTGGAGAAAATAACCGACATAGGCGACGTAATTAGGGTTTACGACGAGCGCTTAGGCGTTGACATTCTTACACACGTCTTAAGCTTTGAATATGACGCAATACAGGGGCGCTATTTAAGTGTTGAGTTTGGCACAGCTACGCCTAACCTTAACAATTTGCTCAGCTCGGTTAACAATGTTATCACAGACAAGATAACAATAAGCGAGCAAACGCAAACAGCACAGCTTAACGTAGCTCTTGCTAACTCCGAGGCTAAAATCTTGGGCGTTATGGGGGACTCGTATGTAATTTATAACGGCAACGAACTTCTTGCCGTTGACAGCTTGCCCGCGAGCACAGCGACAAACGTGCTACGCCTTAACTCGGAGGGCATAGCTTTTAGCAATACCGGTATAAGCGGACATTTTACAAGCGCTTGGCAAATTGACGGCACTTTTAACGCTCAGGCTATCAATCTTATAAACCTTACAGCCTCAATGATTAAAGGCGGGACGCTTAAGCTCGGCTCTAACCTTAACGAAAGCGGTATTTTAGAGGTTTACGACGAGGCTAACAACCTTATTGCACAGCTCGACAAGGGCGGGCTTAAGATGTTTGCGCAAAACGGCACTTACATCTTAATTAACCCTGACGTAGGCTTTTGCGGTTACGACTCGGATGACAGCCCTATTTTTTATGTCAGAGAGGACGAGTTTGTAATGAAAAAAGCAATCGTTGAGCAAGAAATAACGCTTTGTGATAAGCTGAGATTTATACCGGTGGAGCTCTACGACTCAAATAACAATCTTGTTAACGACGGTGTAGGACTTGTAAGCGTTTAAGGGGGTGTTTTAGGTGGCAACGAGCCCAAACTTTTCGACTAATAATGATTTTATCAAATATCGTATTACGGTTACGGAAAACTCACAAGACATAGCTAACAACACAACAAATATAACTGTTAAAGTAGACGCTTGGAGAACAAACACCGGATATACGACTTACGGCACTGGCACTTGCTATTGCAATATTAACGGCACGAATTACAGCGACTCAATTAGCTCAAGCCAAAGAATAACACACAACTCGCACACAGTATTATTTAGTCGTACTGTGGATATTACGCACGACGCTGACGGAAAAAAGACAATCTATGTTAGTGCGTATATTAGGCATTCGCAATTTTCAAGCAACTCTCAGGGCTTTAACGTTGTGCTTACTGACATCCCGAGACAAGCTAACATTTTGAGCGGTAACGACTTTTTTGATTATGCTAACCCGACAATTACTTACAGCAATCCCGCCGGCACTCTCGTAGAGAGCTTACAGGCTTGCATAAGCTTGGATAATTCTACGCCCCTGATAGCTTATAGAGACATTGATAAGCTCGGGACGGCTTACACTTTCGAGCTTACTACAGCCGAGCGTAACGCGCTCTTACAGTCTACGCCTAACTCTAACCATTTAGACCTGTATTACATCATCAAGACAACTATAGCGGGCGCGACATACTATAGTAGTTTGAGCGCCTTTATGGGAGTCAAAGAGAGCCTTGCAAGCCCTGTTATAACCGGCGTAACTTACGAGGACACAAACGCGGACACGCTGGCAATAACAAGCGACTCGAGTAAGATAATACAAGCTATATCAACAGTGCGCTTTAACTTTGCGAGCCTTACAGCTCAAAAGTTTGCTAATCTTGCGAGCGTAAGCGTAACGGTCAACGGTATAACAGTCAATAAGAGCTTATCAGGTTCGACAGCAAGCAACGAAAGCTTAGCTTTTGGCACTATTAACAGCTCGAGCAATCTCGAGGCGCTTGTAACGGTTACGGACACGCGAGGCAACGCGAGCACCGCAACCGTCAATATAACTATGCTCGAGTGGAAGTTACCGACGGCGACGCTGAGCTTAAATCGAAAAAATAACTATTACAGTGAGACTTATTTGACCGTTGTAAGCTCTATATCGAGCTTGGACGGCAATAACGCCGTAACGATAACTTATCAATACAAGGAAAAGAACGCGAGCACTTATAGCAACCCTGTGGCGATACAGGACGGCGTAACGGCAACGCTTGACATAGATAATACTAAGACTTTTGACTTTAAAATAACTGTTGCTGACAGAATAGGGCAAACAATTTACAACAAGGTGCTTTATACTGGACTCCCTATATTGTTTATTGACAGGCTTTTGCGCTCTATCGGCGCGGGAGCTATACCCGACCAAAGCAATATGTTGTGTGTTGACAGGAGAATTAACCTAAAAAACGTGTCTCAGGAGTCTGTTGCTGACTTGTGGAGTAACGTATATGGTAGCGCTAACTTTAGGCTACACCGTAACAACATTACAATAGTCGAGTTAATAGGCACTAATAACGGCGGTTATTTTAGGATAAGAGACGCAAACGGAGCTAACGGCGTTTATTTAGATAATTCGCTTTTACGTTATTATAACGAGGACGGCGCTATATCTCTCGATTTGTTTACAGGTGGACTTAAAGACGGAGTAATTAACGTTAACGACCACACAGGCAACACAACGATAAGTTTAACCGGTGAAACAGGCGAAATAATAGCCGAGACGGTAAGAGCAAAGAGGGTAAAAACAAGCGAGCAAATAATAGAGCTCTTTGACGGCGCTACGCCGTTCTATAGCGGTAGCAAAGTCTTTGATTACGACGGCTATAACTCTCTTACGGTTATCGCTAAGGTAACGCAAACGAGCTCTTTTAACCTGATTACAATACCGGTTAAGTTTTTGGACTCTACCGAAAAGCGTTTTTGTATATCGGATGAAATTAACTACGTTGTTGTTAGATTTTCGATTGATACGACAACAAACAAAATAACTATGACGTGGGACAGCCGTAACAGCACCGGCTATGTAGACCGCGTGTATGGTAATTACTAACGCAAACAAGCTTTTAGCTTGCTAATACTCCCTTAAAAGAGCCCCCGAGAGCTTAGGCACTTGGGGGCTTTTAATTTTGCTGAAAAAATTTTAAAAAACCTGTTGACAAGACAACTTTTAGGGTATATACTGACAGCATAAAACAAAACCACAACGGAGGGCAAGACAATGACACAGATTAAATACACTCTTAACAAGAACGATTTAACAAAAGAAGAACAGGAAAAGGTAAGCAAGTATTATAGAGGCTTTACAGCTCTTAGAGATACATTAACAGAGGAGACGTTTGACGACGACGGCAACCGCACAGACTCACAGACATTTTACATCTTTAAGGGTGGCTGGACTCCTTACGGCGCTTGCGTAAAACACGGAGATAAGAAACACGGCTTTAAATATGTTTTTGCAAGACATAGCCGTTATGACGCTGTTACTTCAGACTTTACAGAGTTTATGCTTGATTGCGACGACCACGGAAACGACGACGAATGCTTTAACACTTTACACTTCTCTATGAATAACAACACGGTAGAACTTTAAGGGGCTGGCAACAGCCCCAAACATCCAAACCATAGGAGGCAAAACAATATGACAGTTGAGGTTTACAGATACAAAGAGGTTGAGTTTGAGATATGGAAAACCCGCAAGGGCTACGAGGTGCGAGACTGTAACGGCAACTTACTCAGGACTTGCAAGACAAAAAGAGAGTGCAAAGAGCGTATTGACACTCAGACAATCTAACAGGAGGCTTTAATATGACTTATCCAACAAAAATTAGGTATAACGTGCATTTATCTCTTGGCGCCGGTGGCGCGAGAGTAGGACAGTTTAAGACGTTAGCCGAGGCTCGAGAGTTTTCTAAGGGTAAAAACTATCATATTTTTAAGACTTGGTACACCAAGTATAGTGAGCGCGGACGTTATCACCAAGTTGCTTACCAAGAGCTATAAGGGGAGGAGGCAAGACAATGGAGGACGCTGAGGCTATTAACATCTTAGGCGAGCTTAAGCTAAAGCTCACGGCAAAAGAGGAGCTTGCTGTTATAAAGGGCATAGGAGCGCTAACAGAAAAAATTGAGCGAGATAAAAAGGCTCAGGCGCGCAAGCTACAGCACAAGCACAAGTGTAAAGAATGCGCTTATTTTTCTTATAATTGCGGGGGCTTAGATATGTCGAGCGGTAATTGTTATCTTAGAGACAGCTACAGCGACACTTGGCGAAAACCTAATAACAGGGCTTGCAAAGATTTTGAGCGGGACGAGCTAAAGCCGGTAGTTGAAAACATCTTAAAAGGCAATAATTAAAAATTTTAAAAAAGTGCTTGACATATCTCTTATGTCGGTATATACTGACAGTATCAAACCACAGGAGGCGCTTAAAATGGATATTAATACAAGATTACTTAGCAAAAGGACATATTATTGCGCTATAAAAAGCAAGGGACGCGCGGGCTGTAGCGGATTATTTTATAAAAAATGCGAGGCTAAGAGCAAAGCCGAGGTAAAGAGACGTTATTCGAGCAAATTCTCAGGCGTGCGCGTTGTTTGGGTTATGACACCCGAGGAGGTTGACGCATTACCCGAGGCGTCAAGAGATGATATTAAGGCGAGAGCACTTTAAAAGATTTTAGGAGGTAACAAAATGGATATTACAGAGTTTAAAAGACAGGCTACAAAGCTCACAGAGTTAAAGCTCACAGCGCTGTTAAAGTCAGAGCTTAAAAACACAAAGCCCTTAGTTTGCCGTCAGTTTTTCCAAGCATACGCCGAGGCGCTTATAAAGGGCTACGAGCTGGCAACCGGTACCGAGCTCGACAAAGACCTTAGAACGTATTTAATAATTGACATCCTTGTAGACTCGGGCGTGCTTGCTACAGTTTTAGTCTAATTGTTACAAATTTGTTACAACGCAAAAAGGGTATAGACATTCTTAGCAAAGTGGTATATACTGACAGCATAAAACAAAACCACAACGGAGGGCAATACAATGAAACGCTATAAAGTATCCTATCTTCTTAGCAGAGTAAAAAAGTGGAGATACGACAGAGAATATAATATTAGTAATGCTCAGGAGTTTGCAAGAGAATGGTTTAAAAGAGATAACCTTGTTAATACTTTAGCTGTTAGGTTTATAGATGTAGAGACTAAAAAGGTTATTTTAGAAATATATAGAGAGGAGGCTTAAAAATGACTAAGTATATAGTTGAGAACTTTGACACTTGCGAGCCGATAGCTGTATTCGACTCAGAAGAACAAAGGCAAGCTTGGCTTGACACTTATGTAACAGCCGAGAACGGCGCGGGATATACTACGGACGGCGTTAGAGTCGCAATATATGAGGAGGGATAAAAATGGACGGTTTTGTTATTCTGTGCTTGGCGCTTATGGTTTTACTCGTAGTGCTGTGGATATTATACAATCGCTACGTTAAGAAAATCATTGACGACCTTATAGGCGAAAACACAGCGCTCGAGCTGGAGCTTGACAAGCTTAAGGTAGAGCTGGCAAAGCTTAAGCTCAAGCTTAACGCTTACGAGGGGCTTAACGAGGCTCAGGAGCCCGCCGAGGTAAAAGAATGATAAAAGACCTTATAAAGCTCTTGCTGACGTTTATAGGCGAAATAAGAGCCGATATGATAAAGCGGGAGCTGTCTGTAAAAGAACAAACGCCGAGGACATTAGGCACCAAAATCAGGAGGTATTAGACAAATGGAAGTAAAAACCTATTACGAGCCGTTAAAGTGCTTTGCTTGTGAGAGACAGACAAACGCGGGCGAGGCGGTACCGGTGAAAACATCCGGCAAGGTTGGCGTAGACAAAGAGGGCAAGCTTGTAAAAATGCCTAACTACATTTTTGTCTGTCAGAGCTGTTATAAAAAGGCTCTTTTAATATCGGCGAGGAGGTGAGCAAATGAGAAAACCAACAAGGCGAGAGCGTAAAGCACAAAACTCAAGTTACTCGGCTGGCTACAGCTTAGGCTATGCCGAGGGCTACGCTAAAGGATTAGAGGACGGCAACCCCTTTACAGTCTTTATAAAAGCGCTTAGCAACTTAGCAAAAACAATAGCCGAAAACCCCGAGTTTATGAAACAAGCAAAAGAGCTGGAGCGCAAACAAGAGCAAGACAGACTTGCTAAGCTTTACGGTAACGAGACACATTACGCCTTTATTGACGAGGTACCGGACACGACTGAGGAGGCAAATAACAATGATGATGTTAATACTGTGGATTAAAAAGCTTTTAGGAATTAACAGCCCGACAGTAGGAGCTATTTATGGAAATATGAATAATAGGGGCTTTGTTTATGCTTACGACTACGCTAAGGCTTTAAAGGCTGAGCAAAAGTTTTTAAAGCTCAACCCTGACAAGGTAACTATATCAGCTCAGAGACTTGCCGAGCTTGAGCGCTTAGAGAGGGAGGGGCTTAACAGAATAAACCTCAAAGCCAAAGAGTATAAGGCTTTGGAGATAAACCAAGCTTATGAGGTTGAGCGAGAATATTACGAGACGTTTGACAAAGCTGAGCATTACAAGATTTATATAGCTGAGCAACTTCTTAAAAAGATGACTCCGGAGCTTTTAAAGCACTTGGAGATAGTTACGGATTACAACCCGCGCTTTATGACTTACAGAACAATAGGACGCTTGACAATTTTAACAAACAAAGAGGAGGCATAATAAAAATGCTAAGAGCACCGAGAAAAAAAACAGCCAAGACTAAGACGCTCACGCGCAAAGAAGCATACGACAAGGCTAACACTAAGGGGCTTTACATCAAGCTCAATAAGAAAACGGACGCGGATATAATTGCATACCTTGAGACGGTTGGCAACAAACAGGGACTTGTTAAGAGTCTTATAAGGGAGTCGTATGATTTTAAATATATAACGAATAATTACAATGCTTAATAGCTGGATAAATCAGGCGGGACAAAACCCGCCTTTTTTATTTTTGGAAAATTTTAAAAAAGTGCTTGACTTCTCTTTTGTGTCGGTATATACTGATAGTATCAAAACCACGGAGGCAATACAAAATGATTAAAGTAGTTAATGCAAGAGATTACGATTTAGGCGAGAGTCAGCACGGTTATTTTTTAGACTATTGGGGCTTTATTATGCTCAACACAGAGACAAGCGAGGCTTATTCATTCGACGGCGTTTACCCTTACGTTTTAAAAAAGAAAAAGGTTATGGAGAGCTGTGTATCAGGTGAGTGGTATAAGACAATGAAAACAGTTAAGGCAAAGTTAAGGACTTAAGAGGAGGTAAACAATTATGAAAAGAGACGCAAACACTATTTTTGAGGTATGCCACACCGACGAGAGAGGCAACAGGATAACCGGACAGCTTTACACAGCCGACAACGTATCGAGGAGATTACAGGACTTATTAGAATGGGGCTGTAAAAACATCACAGTAAAAGAATGGGGAGGCAACGAATGAAAAAGCTTAACCGGCTATACGCTGAGAACGCCACAGAGCTCGACAGGATGACGCGAGAGCTAAGGGCTAAGGGTTACAGCCTAATCACTAACGGCAAGCTTGTGAGAGAGCTGGAGAGCAATAAGGACACAACTGTAATAACAATCAGAAAATAAAAAAAGCTCGGGGCATAACGCACTTATACCCGAGCTATTTTTTCACAAGGCGCTTAACCTTAATTAACAATTAAGAGCAAGTCGACTTTGCTGTTAGCGCCTTTTTGGCTGAGGTTGCAAGATTTGAACTTGCGTATAATTGTGTCAAAGACAACCGCCTTAACCGCTTGGCTAAACCTCAATATTACTTGTTTGCTTTAATGCCGGCTCTAACTAAAATCTTAAGAGCCTTTTGCCTGTTACCCTTACAAGTAGACTCTAACGCCTCAATAATATCGCTGTCTTTTTCATTGTTAAGATTAACTGTGAAAATATATCTATTAGCTTGTCGGTAAGCTTTGTCATAAGCTTTTCTATCTAACATCTTAAAACCTCCATACAGATAACTTAACTCGAATTATAATACAAACTAATATGTATTATCAAGTGTAAGTTATCTACGGTTATAAAGGTTATTGTAGATAACTTTGATTTTTCGTTCCGAGCTATTGAGCAAAAGCTGTTAACTCGATAGAGTTATCCTCAGTGAGCCCGAGAATAACTAAACAGCTTTAACGTTTTCGCTCGTCGCTACGTCGCTCTTGCTAAGACTTGTAACTAACCTCTAAGCTGTGTTTGCCGTCCTACAGCTTGCCTTTACTGGACTCGGTTAATTTCCTCAACCGGCACTTAATACCACCCGCACAGATTTATTTATACTCGGCACCGCCTCCGAGTTTACAGACAGCCCGCTAAGTCTCGCGCGGGGCGTGCCGTGTGTATTTCCTACCGTTTTGGCTACACAAAACCCTTGTTTTATATTTAAGAGCTTTCAACCGTCTCAAGCTCAATATTTGGATGTAAACGAATAATATCACCAAAGCGCCCGAGCTGTCAACTAAAAAAGCAAAAACGATTAACGACACAAAAATATTATTTTTTGCTATAAATGTCTTGATTTATAATAACAGTGTGGTATTATAAAGCTATCCTAAAAGAGAGGAGGCTTTTTAAATGAGTGTGCGAAAGAATGCTATGCTCTACCCTAATCTTGAGGCTGAGCTTAAGCGCTACGACATTACTAAGGACGACATAGGCAAAGTAATAGGCGTGAGCCGGTCAAACGTTTACACACGTCTCACCGGCAACAAAGAGATAACGCTTAACGAGGCGCGTATGATTTGCGCTTATATCGAAAAGATTAGCGGGCGCCCTATGTCAATCAAGTATTTATTTAATTTCACTGTATAGGAGGCAAAAAACCACAATGATAAGCGAAAAAAAGGAAATTGCAAGAGAGAGCTTTGAAAAGCTTTTTTCTCTTAACGTAAACGACAAGACTGACACCAAAAACGGCAATACATATTTAAGCTGGGCGTGGGCTTGGGCTGAATTTAAAAAGCTTTGTCCGAGTGCTACCTATGAGATATGTAAATTCGACGGCTTGCCCTATGTTTACGACTCTAAGACCGGCTATATGGTTTATACACGCGTTACGGTTGACGAGCTCACTTATGAGATGTGGCTACCTGTTATGGATAACAATAACAACGCTATGAAAGCCGAGCCTTACGAGGTAACGACTACATATAAGAAGTTTACAGTCAAGCCCGCAACTATGTTTGATATAAACAAGGCTATTATGCGCTGTTTAGTTAAGAATTTGGCTGTGTTTGGCTTAGGGCTTTACATCTATGCAAAAGAGGACTTGCCCGAGGATGAGAGCGAGAGCGCTGAGGCACCTACTACACAGAGCAAGCCAAAGGCTAAGACTCAGGAGCCCGCACCGGCAACACCGACGACACCCGCACCGATAACAGAAACACCCGCACAGCCAAAAGCACCCGCTCACGCTATAAGAGCCGAGTTTGTTACTTATTGCGAGACTTACGGCATAAAGGGCGAAAAGTTTAAAGCTGTATGTAGACAATTTAAGCTTAACAACGAGGCTAAGGACGAGGCTTTTAAAGAGGCGTTAGCTTACTGTAAAAAAGAGATAGAAAACGAGAGGCGTAAGGCTGTTGCAGAGGCTCAGGCTAATAACACGCCTAAAAATAATGTAGCTGAGGCGCTGGAGAGCGCTGAGGGCTTTTTAAACGGTATTGAGGAGGTTTGACAAAATGCGAAAGACTAATTTTATTTACATTAACGGCGAGAAGTTTAAGGCGTTGCTGGAGGGCGCTACAGGCAAGACACTCAAAGAGCTCAGTCTTGAGAATGGTTTTTCAGATAGCTTTTTGCGTATGGTAGTCAAGACAGGCAAGGCTACGCCGACAGCTCAGGCGGTTGCTAAGCTTTACGGCATAGAGCCGAGCGCTTACGAGGTAAAGCCCGAGGCACCGGCGCCCGCCGAGCACACACAGCTCAGCTTTGAGGATATAGCTACAGCCGACGACGCGAGACTTAAGGCAATCTTTAAAGAGGCAATTAAGGAAGTCTTGACAGAGCTGGGCTTAGAGGTTGGCAAAGAGGGCGCTTATAAAAAGCCGAGCCCCGCAATAGCTTATTTAAAGAACTTAAGCGAATGCAAGCCCGCGCCTAAGAGCTTGGATGATTTTAACAAGTGAGGAGATTTAAGAAAATGCCTAAAAAGTTTTATTCAAGAGTAGCAAAAGAGGCGGTTGACGCTTGTAACGAGAGCGCAAAAAATGCCCGCAATATTCCTTATGTAAATAACAACGCGGTGCAACTCAGCAATATTGCGACAATGCTGAGCACTATAGCCGTATCGCTCGGAGCTATAGCGGACGCTATTGCACCGTCGCCGGATGATAGAGAGGAGGGCTAACGATATGCAAGACAGCGTGAGCGTTGACCGAGATAAGTATTTAGGGGGCTCGGATATTCCTATTATTATGAACTTAAGCCCTTTTAAGCGTAGGTTTGACTTACTCTTAGAAAAGGCGGGTTATAAAGCCGACGAGTTTACAGGAAACATTTACACCGATTACGGCAACACGCTTGAGCCTATTATAAGAGACTGGATTAACGCCGGACTCAAGGGCGACGACATTTTTAAAGAGAGCAAGCACACGCGAGAGGCTAAGGACGGCGAGCCTTTAGGCGTTAGAATACACTTAGACGGCGAGAACGCTGACACGGTGCTCGAGATAAAAACGACATCCCATATATACGAGAGCGTTGACGATTATAAGCTTTACTTGGTGCAACTTCTCTATTATATGGTTTTAACCGGTAAAGAGAGCGGTTTGCTTGCTGTTTACGAGCGACCTGAGGACTTAAGCACCGAGTTTGTTAGCGACAAGCTAAAGCTCTTTAACATTTCGCTTTGTGATTACGACGGACTTATTAAAGAGATTAACGAGGCTATTGAGCACTTTTTAGAGGACTTAAAAAAGGTAAAGGACAACCCTTTTATTACCGAGGATGAACTTTTACCGCAAGAGATACCGGACATAACAGCCCGCATTATAGCTTTTGAGTCTCAGCTCAATTACTTAAAGAACGTTGAGCAAACTGTAAAGGCTGAAAAGGCAAAGCTTAAGCGAGTAATGGAGAGCTTAGGCGTTAAGACATTCAAGACGCCTAACGGCTACAGGCTGACGCTCGTAGAGGACACACCGGCAAGCTCTAAGACGGTTCAAGAGCTCAATATAGAAAAGCTTAAGGCTGAGCACCCTAAAATATACAAAAAGTATTTAGAGGACAAAACTGTAGGCATAAGCGGTAAAGCCGGATATGTAAAAATCACAGCACCAAAACAGGAGGGCGAAAAATGACCTTAGAGAAAATTAGAGAGATATACGACACAAAAAGCCACGAGTTAGACCATTGGCTAAAAGACGAGCTGGGCAAAGCATTAGTTGAGCGCGGGCTTGTAGGTAAAAAAGTAAGACGTAAAAGGGACGGCGTTATAGGTTTTATTATGGTGGACTTTGACGCTTATGCAAGGACACCTTACAAGTTAAACTTTCACAAGCTAAAAAAAGACGGCACGAGCGCAACTTATTCAAGTGGCGGGGTTTGGAAGTTTGACGAATTTGAGCCGGTAGAGGAGGCAACAAAATGAAAATAATTAACAGAGCGAGGGCAAGCGGTAAAACTACAATGTTAATAAACACGGCTTATACAACCGGCTACCCTATTATTGTAAGTGATGTGGCGCGAGCTCGTTGCGTTGAGCGAATGGCTGTAAAGTTAGGGCTTGACCGTGTTAGGGTTTTTACCGTTGCTGAATGGTTAAAAGAGCGCCCGCGCACCGTTAACTATGGAATAAACAAAGTCTTAATTGACGAGGCTGAGCAAGTTATAGAGAGCGCTTTAATTGACTTTTTGCACGCTGACATTATTGCTTGCACTATGTCGGTGCCTATGACGGAGTTACCAAAAAAAGAGGACAAAGAGGAGGTAAAGACGGATGACAATTAACTATACAGCCGTGATAATTTGCGCTTTGATTTGCGTTTCAGTTGTTTTTATAGCTTGCTGGGGAGGTTCTAAGAAGTGAATAGTGTAATTTTGACAGGACGCCTTACAAGGACGCCTGAGGCGAGAGAAAAGCAAGACAAGAGCGGACTCTATTGCTTTTTTACTATTGCGGTAGACGAGGGCAAGGATAAGAGCGGGCAAAAGATAACAAGCTTTATTGAGTGTGTTGCATACGATAAGCAAGCAAGCTTTTTGAGCACCTACTTAAAAAAGGGTTACTTGATAGCTGTAAACGGCTCTTTAAGCGTATCAGACAAAGACGACGGACAGGGCAACAAAGTGAGGCGCTGGCTTGTCAAGGCGTGGAGTGTTGAGAACTTACAGCCGAGAGAGACACAGCAACAGCCGACAGCTCAAGCGCCGGCTCAAGCACCCGCACCGCAACCCGCTCAGCCGATAGCTCAGGATGTAAGCCCCGAGCCTACCGAGCCCGCCGAGCTTGGCGCTTTGCCATTCGAGATTTGAGGAGGCTTTTATGGATAACTTAGACGTTGCGAGAGTTTTACAGAAATATGCCGAAAAGGTAAAACGAGCTAAGACTACAGAGCAATTACACCAAGTTATAAAAGAGTGTAAAAGCAAACTGGACTTAAGAAAAATTAAAGTGCCTGAGTGGTTAAACTAATGGTTAGAATATCTGAGGAGGAGGCTAAGCGCTTGGGCTTAGCCTTACCTCAAAAAGATAAAGCCAAGCGCAAAAAGTATAATAATCAGGCTTGCGAGTTTAGGGGCTTGAAATTCGACTCAATCAAAGAGCACGATTATTATATTATCCTACTTGACAAGCTCAAGCACAACGAGATAAGCGAGCTTAAGCGCCAAGTTAAGTTAATCATACAGCCAAGCTTTAAAATGCCAAACGGCGAGACAGTAAAAGAGATTTATTACCTTGCCGACTTCTCTTATAAAGACAGCGCCGGCATTATTCACTACATAGATGTTAAAGGCGGGGAGGCAACAAAGACGGCTGTATATAAGCTAAAAAAGAAGTTGTTAGCCTCTAAGGGCTTTTACATTGAGGAGGTTTAAAAATGCTAAGAACGCATTGTGATAAGTGCGACAAGGTTATAGACGGCGAGCCACAGGCGAAAATATTAGAGCTTGACGACAAAGGGCTGGCACTTAAGGCGCTTGTTTATTGCAAAGAGTGCACTGTTAATCTTGATTTAAAAACAATTAGCGCCGACGTGAAAACACTTATAATTAATACTGATTTTTAGGAGGTTTAAAGATGTTTGTAGAGATTAATAAGCACTTAATCAGAGTTGAAAATATAGCCGTTGCTTATCCTTGCGACGGCATAGGCATAAAAGAGGATGACAGCAAAACACACACTTATATATTAAACGCTGGGAGCGCTAAGGGCTTTGTGTATGATGTTGACTATACAGAGCTTGTTAAGCTTATCGAGAGGAGTGGCAACAAGTGAAACGATTAGAGCGCTTTCTTTTCTTTTGTTTGCTGTCTCTTTTGCTTTGGACGCTCGTTTTAATAGTCGATTATAGCCAAAACAAAGAGACGCCTTACAGGGCTAATTACGAGGCTTATACGGCAAGGGACTTTATAGCACCCTTGCCCGATAGCACGACACCAACAACGACGCCGACGGCAACGCCGGCGCCTGTTTGGTTAGAGCAATACGAAAAAGACAGCGCTGAGACGCGTGAGGAGTTTGAGGGGCTTACATCCTACTTTATAGAGCTGGAGCCGATAGGCAAGCACTACATAACAGCATACAGCCCGCAAGAAACAGGGAGTTGGATAACGGCGAGCGGGATAAAGCTACACAGAGCAAGCTACGAAAACCGATATACAGAGCCTACGACTTGCGCGGTGGATAGAAAACTTTACAAGATAGGCGAGAACGGTGTAAAGTTTTATATCTTTGAATTTGACCGTGTTTTTATAGCTCAAGACACAGGGGGAGCCGTTAGGGGTAAACATTTAGATTTAGCCTATACCGACCTCAAAAGCGTCAAGAGCTTTCGCACCGGTAATTATCACGTTTACAAGGTTAAAAGCCTAAATCTATCATTTTACACCAAAGAGGACATAAAACAAGACTATTATACGGACTTTTAAAGCGTTATAATCAAATTGCCTTTACTGGAGTGTATTTTGTCATAGATACCTCATAAGAGCGCGGGTTTGTGGTTATCCCGCGCTCTTTTCTTTTGCTCACTAAACAAAAAGTTAAGCAATACTAAATTTATAAACATCCGTAAAAAAGTGCTTGACAGATTTTTTATAAGGGTATATACTGAGGTTACTAAACCACAGGAGGCACAACAAAATGACACTCGAAGTTATGTTTAAAAAGGTAAACGCTTACAACGAAATCGCTGAGATAACTGGAGAGCCTAAAAAGGCGCTGGAGCTTGTTCACTATAGTAGCTATTGTAGCTGTAGGCTTTCGAGCTTTAAAGCTACAAGTTACTCAGAGCTTAAAAAAGCAATAAAAGCTGAGTATATTGATAGCTTTTCAAAAGAGCTCTTTGCTTGCACTTGTTACGAGTTTTATAAAGAGCGTATGATTGACGACGAGACAATAGTAATAAATATTGTTAATGCTTGAGGAGGTATAAGACTATGACATTCGACTATACTGACGGTAAGGGCTCAAATTTTCGCGTCTCGGTAAGATACCGCGAGGACTTTGACCGGTACTTATTCAACAACTACGCAAGCGCAAAAAAGCTGTTTGATGATGTTTTGAAAGAGCACAAGGACAAAATAGGCTATGCGGTGCTTGCTGACTGTAGAAAACGAGGCTTTAACGCTGTCTTAGAGAGATTTGACAACGACGAGGACTTAAGAGCACCTTACGGCACGCTGTTAGCTAACTACAGCTTTATGAATGATGTTATCTATATCAACAGTGAGGTTATAACGCCACACTATAGGGGCAAGATGACAAGAGAGCAATCTCAGGCGTTTAGAGAGGCATTTCGCAAGAGCTACGACGAGCGCTTAGCACTCTACGCTACACCGGACGAGAAAAAGCTTATTAGAGGCTTTATGGAAAAGCACAAAGGCGCTAAAATCTCGGAGTTTACAAGCGTGAGATAGAGGAGGGCAATACTGTGAGATATGTAACATTCTATTATGATATGATAAATAGAACGGCGTGTGATTTAGAAATTCACGCGGACAAAGAGACGGCTTTGAGGTTCTTTAACAAAAATTGTAAAAGGTATTTTGAATTGAGCACAGGCTGGAAAGCCGACAAACTTCCGGCGTCTTACGGCTACCCTATGAGAAAATTTTTCGGTATGTCGGCTATAGCTTTTAGAAAAAAATTTGGGATAACTATTAACGAGGCGAAAGCGTTACAAGACAGATTGAGGCAAAGATATGGATAAAATTGCACCTTACAAATCAATTAAGAACGTTATAGAGGCTGGCTTACTTGAATGCCCTTGCACCGGTACAAGGTGTAGTATGTGTATATATCACGATTTTTGTGGCGCTGTAATTAAGGCGGTTGAGGAGGCTCGCAAGTTATCAGAGACGGACGCAAAAATTAAAGGCATTATCGGCGAGGTTTACGAGAAAAGGCATACTTTACAAGCTTAGGATAATCGTGTAATATTTAATATACACGTGAGCGCGCGTTAGTTTAATACTGACAGGCATAGAGAGCTCGGGGGTTATCCTCCGAGCTTTTTTATTGAATAAAAGCTCTTGGAGTTGTATTATAAATTATAATGCAAAAAGGGGGCTTTTAATATGTCTACTTGTTACCGCGAGGATGTTGTAGCCTATGCCAAGAGTCAAAAAGGCAAAAAAGAGGGCTCGCATAACTGGAATGAATACGCAAAAGAGCTGGACGCTGTTAACTATTTCAAACCTCAAAAAAAACAGGGCGTGCCGTGGTGCTCAGTTTATTGCGACGCTTGTGTATATAACGCAAGCGGTAAGGATAAAGCTTACACTCAAAAAATACTCTATCAGCCGAGCTATGACAATCTGAGCGCCGGCGTTAAGTTTGTAGTTGATTACTTTAAGGGCGCTGGAGCGTGGACTACCGACGCCAACAAGGTGCAAGCGGGCGACTGGGTAATATTTAACGCTGTCAATGACAAAGGCAAGGTTACAGACTACTTTGTTCACATAGGCATAGTTATCGCTCGAGACGATAAGGGCATAACTACATCCGAGGGCAACAAGGGCGACAAGGTTAGTGAGTGTCAATATTTATTTACTTCTATCGGTACGAAAATCGCGGGCTTTGGCTTGCCTAAGTATGATAAAAAGCCGGAGCCGACACCTCCAACACCACCGACACCAACACCGACAAGCAACACTTACCAAGTTGTAAACATCAGGACATTTTTAGCTATTAGAACGTCGCCGGAGAACTTAGGCGAAAAGAATAAGATAGGCGAGCTTAAGAACGGTGCTGTGGTTACTGTTGAGAAAATACAAGGCACTTGGGCTAATATAAGCGGTTCGCTGTGGGTTAGCACAAATTACCTTAAGAAAATATAAAGAGAGGAGGCTACAACGTGGACGACAAAGCTATAGACATAGTAATAGACTATGTTATTAAGCACACAGATAAAACAGACTATATAATAAGGGAGTGCGACGGCAAGCCTGAGTTTGATGTTTATATAGTTTGGAAGTGCAAGACGTTGCAAAACTGGAAATGGTTAATTAGTACAAATTTGCCCGACGGTATGTATTACGAACTTACTTATAACGGCGATAAGAATGAGTTTTACTTAGACGCATATAAGAAGTTTGAGAATGTTGTTATTAAAAATACATAAAGAGGGGAGGTGTTAAAATGTTTGCTGAAAAGAAAATTTTTACAAAGGCTTGGTTTAAGTGTGCGGGCATTAGAGCGCTTAAGACATTTTGTCAAACGGCTATAGCTATGCTTACCGGTTCTTTGTTCATTCACGAGGTAAACTGGCTTATGGTGCTGTCAGCGTCAGCTCTTGCGGGCGTGCTTTCGTTGCTTACGTCTCTCGCTGGCTTGCCTGAGCTGGAGCTTGAGGACGGCGAGAGCTAAGACACTGAGGGGAGTAGTTAGATGTTAAAAGCTTGTAGCCGTTGTGGTAAGATACATCCTTATAATTATGTCTGTAACGTCGGCAAATATCGCAAGTTTGCCGACACTACAGAGAGCAAGCTGAGAAGTAGGCACGCGTGGCAAGTTAAGCGAGAGGCTATTAAACAGCGCTCGTTTAACTTGTGCGCTGTCTGTCGTGCTCAAGGTGTGTATAACTATGACTCGATAGAAGTGCACCATATAACTAAGATAAAAGATAATCCAAGCGCTTACTTGGATGACAATAACCTTGTAGCGCTTTGCACGTTTCACCACAAACAAGCGGATAACGGCGAGATAAGCGAGGACTACTTAAGAGAACTCGTTAAGCTCAGAGACGAGGGCGACGAGTAAACAGGATATACCCGCCCTATGTTAAGAGCTGAGATTTTTGAGGCAATCACATCACACAGCCTACACAGACACACACCGACAGCAAAAAACAAATTATTTTGGGGTTTTTAGTATGGTAAACGCGAAAAAAACGGCAAAAAAGCCGACAAAAACAACAAAAAAAGAGAGCGGTGCGAAAACGACACGCTCAAGGAAAACAACAGCAAAGGCTAAGGCACCGGCTAAGGCTAAGCCAAAGACTGAGGCAAAGAGCAAGGCACCGGCTAAGGCTCTCGACAGTCTTGAGAGCAAGGTAGAAAAGCTTAAAGAGGAGGCTAAGCGTAAAGGCTTACTTGATAACTTACTTTTTGAGGAGTTGCTTGACGAGTTTACTTATCAGACTAATTTGCTCAAGCGCTTAAGAGCTGAGATAGACGGCGGGGAGCTTATGACAACTAAAACGTATGTAAAGGGGGAGCCAAACATAAGCCCTAACAAGTTAATCGCAACTTATAACGCTACATCTAACGCACGCGTTAACACGGTGAGCGCGCTGGCTAAAGTGGTAAAGAGCTTTGACAACTCGGAGGGCGAGGAGCAAGACGCTCTTATGCAAATAATAAAAGGTGGCGGGGCTTGATGTTAGCGACTGAGTGCAAGGCTTACAAATACTGTAAAGCTAACTATAAGCTTAAGAGCACGCCTCATTATGTAAAAATACAAATGCGTCTTTTTATGAGGCTGTGCGAGGGCAAAGACTCTAAATACTTTGTAAGCACTTCAAAGATAGAACAGATTGAGGGGCTTACAAAGCTTTTAATTATGCCTAAAGGCTTAAAGGCTGGCAAAAGCCTTTTTGAATGCTCGAGCGGTTATCAGTGGCTTGTATATACGGCGTCGCTTGCGGTAGTCTACAGGGACAACCCGCTAAGGCGACGTTATGAGACTGTTTTGCTTGAGATATGCCGAAAGAACTTTAAAACGTTCACAATAGCAACGCTCTTTATTATCCTGTTTATTACTGAACCCAAGTTTTCACAATTCTACAGCGTAGCGCCGGACGGCTCTTTAAGCCGTGAAATTAGGGAGGCAATAGCGAGCATATTAAAATCAAGCCCGCTCGTATATAAGTACAAGGGCAAGGCACGCTTTAAAATACTCCGTGATTATATTAGCTTTCCTTATCTCGAAAACAAATACACGCCTTTAAACTACAGCAACAGCACGCTTGACGGTAAATTGCCGAGCGTCTTTTGTGCTGACGAGGTTGGCGCTTTGCCAAACGCTTACGCTCTCGAGGCTATGCGCTCAGGACAATTAAACATCTTGAATAAGCTGGGCTTTGTTATCTCTACTAAATATCCGACATTAGACAACCCTTTTGAAAGTGAAGTAGCTTATTGTAAAAAGGTTCTTGACGGCACTGTTAAAGACGACACTTACTTTAGTTTACTCTTTGAGCCGGACAATAAAAAGGACTGGCAAACGGATGATAATATTTTAAAGCAAGCTAATCCGGTAGCTTTGGAAATACCCGAGATATGGGAGGACTTACTTAAAAAGAGGGCTCAGGCGATAGCTCAGGAAAACAAGCGAGAGAACTTTGTAACAAAGCACTGTAATATTATTTACTCGGGCGCCGGTACTGAGACTTATATAGATGTAAGCGCGGTGCAAGCTTGTAGAGTTACAAATATCGACTGGGAGGGGCGCGTCGTTTATCTCGGGCTTGACTTGTCGGAGTCAGGCGACAACACGAGCGTTAGTATTTTGTCTGTGGATGATGATAACAACATCTTAGCGGACTCTTATGCCTTTATTCCTGAGGATAGAATAGACGAGAAAACCGCAAGCGAGCGAGTCAATTATAGAGAGCTACTTAACACCGGCAAAGTTATCGCTTGCGGTAATAAGGTAATTGACTACAGCGTAGTAGAGTCGTTTATCTTGGGGCTCGAGGAGCGCTTAGGCGTGCAAATTCAAGCGGTAGCTTATGACCGTTGGAATGCTTTAAGCACAGCTCAAAAGCTGGAGGCTAATAATATCACTTGTGTAGAGGTTAGACAGCATTCGAGCGTATTACACCCGCCGACTAAACTATTAAAAGAGAAAATCTTAAGCGGACAATTTGCTTATGAGAGCAACCCGCTTTACGAAATTAACTTCTTAAATAGCCGTTGCACCTACGACACTAATAAAAATCTGTATGTAAATAAGAAAAAATCGCAAGGAAAAATTGATATGGTCGTTTCTACTATCAATGCGGTTTACCTTATACAGCAAGATTATTTTTTAGGCTCGGAGGGCTTTACTTTTCAAGTGATTTAGTTTAGGCTTTTAAATGAAAACAAATGAAAACCTAAGTGAAAATCACTTGAAAGCGCTTAGAGGTGATAAACTTGGCTTTTAAAGATATATTTAAGAGACTATCAAAGAGAGACACAGGCGAGGAGCAACGCGAGGAGAGCGCCCCCGCCGATATTTTGACTGCCTTAATGCGCGGGGATAAGATTACGCGCGCACAGGTTTTAACAATTCCAGCCGTTTCAAGCAATATAGACTTTATATGTAGCTCTATTGCGTCTATGCCTATTCGACTCTATAAGCGAGTAGGTAATAAGGTGAGAGCTGTAGAGAATGACAACCGGACTAAGCTGTTAAATGTAGACACCGGCGACACGCTTGACGCTTTCCAAATGAAAAAGGCACTTATTGAGGACTATTTTTTAAGCTCGGGCGGTTATTGTTTTATTGAGCGCTACCGTAACGAGGTAACAGGGCTCTATTATGTCGAGAGTGATTACGTTAGCGTTAACTTTAATTATCAGCCGATTTATAAGAGCTATGTTATCTATGTCGAGGGCGGTACTTACAAGCCTTACGATTTTATTAAGCTGTTAAGAAATACTAAAACAGGCGCTTTTGGTGTTTCTATCATTGACGAGCTTAACGACGCTCTTGAGACAGCTTACCAAACTCAAGTTTATCAGCTCGGGCTTGTTAAGTCAGGCGGTAATAAAAAGGGCTTTTTAAAGTCTGAGCATAAGCTCGGCAAAGAGGAGATACAAGCGCTTAAAAATGCTTGGCGTAACCTTTACGCTAACAACGGCGAGAGCGTTGTAGTCTTAAACAACGGCTTAGACTTCAAAGAGAGCGCTAACACATCCGTCGAAATGCAATTAAATGAGAGCATTGAGACGCTTGGCAAGCAAATTGATAAGATTTTTCATATTAGCGACAACTTTGATAATACATTCAAGTTTGCTATATATCCGGTCGTAAAAGCTTTTGAGACAGCCTTAAACCGTGATTTGTTGCTTGAAAGAGAAAAGGACAAATACTTTTTTGCTTTTGACGATAAAGAACTTCTTAAGGCGACTATCAAAGAGCGCTACGAGGTTTATAAGCTGGCTAAAGAGTGTCAGCTCAACACGATTAACGAGCGCCGTAGAATGGAAAATCTTAACGAGATTGACGGCGGGGACGTTATCGACTTTGGACTTGGCGCCGTTCTCTATGATGTTAAGACAAAGACGTTCTTTACTCCTAACACAAACAGCGTAACCGACGTTAAAAAGGTTGAGGAGGAGAGCATAATAGACTCCGAGAACGATACCGAGCGCGCAACGCCGACAAGCGAGGGCGAGCAAGTTACCATTGACGACGTTATTAACGAGGAGGCTGAAAAATGAAAATACAAATCAGAGCGGACAAGGTAATTATAGACGGCTATGTTAACGCCGTTGAAAGAGCGTCAAAGCCCCTTTATAGTCGTTTTGGTGAGTTTATCGAAAAGATATGCGCGGGCGCTTTTGGGCGTGCTCTCAAGCGTAATAGCGACGTAAGAATATTACTTAACCACAACGCCGAGAGAGACTTAGGAGGCACCGGCACCGGTGAGCTTGAGCTTTGCGAGGACGCTATAGGCTTAAGAGCTCACGCCGAGCTTACTGACAGCCAAGTCATTGACGACGCCCGCAAAGGCAACCTTGTAGGCTGGAGCTTTGGCTTTAGCGACAGGGATGTAGCTGTAACACAGGACAGCGTAACCGGTTTACCGTTTAGAATGGTTAGAGATTTAGACCTTTATGAGGTAAGCTTACTCAACAGAGAAAAAACGCCCGCTTATGACGGCACGCTGGTAAGCGTCAGGAGCGCCGACGGCGAGCAAAAGCAAGTTTATATTAGCGACAGCTCAGACGACGAAATAGAGCTAACTGAGGACGCTACAGAGGACGCTAAAGAGGTAGAGGACAATGACGAGGCTATAGCCGAGGCTCAAAGAGAGCTGAGGGACGAGCACGAAAAGCCCGAGGTAAAGCCCGAGGGCGCTGACAATGGTACTAAGAGCTTTGACAACTCTAAGTATAAAAACATAATCGCCGAGCTTAAGACATTAAGGGACTCGGTAAAATAACAAAATAAGGAGGTTTTTCGATTATGTTTAAGAACGCAAAAGCACAAAGAGAAAAGATGAACGACCTTATTACAAGAGCCGAGTCTATTGTAAATGTCGCGGAGTCTGAAAAGCGTGAGCTCACTGAGGCTGAGGCTCAGGAGCTTGCCGAAATCAGAGACAACGTTAAGGCTATCAAGGACTTCTTAGGCATTGATAAGGACTTAGACGAGGCAAGCGCTGAGGTTAACGACGGCGCTGGCGCTGGAGCTGAGGGCGGTGAGACACGCGCAAAGGAAAGCGACAAGGAAGTAGAGCTCAGAGAGTATAGACAGTTTGACGCATTCTTACGCAACACTGTTAACACTCGCGACGGCGAACTTGCACCGGCTAACAACGGCAAGATTATCCCTACAACAATCGCTAAGAAGATTATTGCAAGGGTTTATGATATTTGCCCTATTCTCGAGAAGTCTGACAAGTATAACGTCAAGGGTAAGCTCTCTATTCCTGTTTATCCGGCTGACGTTAGCTCACAAACAGCGGTAGCTTTCGCTAACGAGTTTGAGGAGCTTGCAAGCACTACAGGCGACTTCACGACAGTAGACCTTACAGGCTACCTTGCCGGCGCTCTTACAAAAGTCTCAAAGTCTCTTGTTAACAACGTAGACTTTGACCTTGTTGGCTATGTAGTCAATAGAATGGCTGACGCAATCGCCCGCTTTATCGAAAAGAATTTGCTTGGCTTGGGCGGTGGCTCTGTTGCTGGACTCGGCGACGCTACTAACGTCGTAACAGCAAGCGCTATTGACGGCGACGTGCTTATTGACGTACAAGGCGCCGTTAAGGACGTTTACCAAGCTGACGCTATGTGGATTATGTCAACAGCCACAAGAAACGCGCTTAGAAAGCTCAAGGACGACGTAGGACGCTATCTGTTGCAAGACGATATTACAGCGCCTTTTGGTAAAACACTTCTTGGCAAGCCGGTTTATGTCTCCGACAATATGCCGAATGTAGCTAACAACGCTAAGGCAATCTTTTACGGCGACTTCTCCGGACTTGGCACTAAGTTTAGTGAGCAAATCGACATTGAGGTTCTTAGAGAGCGCTTTGCAACACAGCACGCTATCGGCGTAGTTGGTTGGATTGAGTTTGACTCTAAGACTCTCGACAATCAGAAGATAGCGGTGCTCAAGATTAGCACAGGCGCGTAAGTAAAAGGGGGGTATTAGTCTTATGTTGTGTAAAGCTTTAAAGACTTTTGTAAGTGTTCAAAATATGAAAAAGGGCGAGACTCGGGAGCTTACTCCCGAGCTCGCTACAGCGCTCTCAAAGGGTGGCTTTGTTGAGATTATCGGAGGCGAGCCCGAGGCTGAGCCCGAGCCGGTTGACGTTGTTATCGAAAACAACGAGGAGCCGGACGAGGTTAAAGAGCCCGAGGCTGAGCCGACGGCAAAGCCCGCCAAGAGGGGACGCCCGAGCGCTAAGAAGTAAGTAGGAGGTTAAGAGCTATGCCGGACACGCCGACAGCCAAAAGCATAAGCGAGTTAACGACTCAAGACTTAGCTGACTATATTAGGCTTACACCAACAGAGGACGACACCAAACTTTTAGCGACAATCTTGCAAGCCTGTAAAGATTATGTCGTAAAGTTTACCGGTCAAACAATCGAGGCTTTAGACAATTACAAAGATGTTACTATCGCTGTTTATGTCTTAGCTCAAGATATGTGGGACAATCGAGCTTACTATGTAGACAACTCAAACGTTAACAAGGTAGTCGAGGCTATCTTAGGCTTACACTCAATAAATCTGTTATGACTATTGTAAAGAACGCGGGCGACTTTTCGCACAAGATAGAGATAGTAAGAGAGACCGTTATAACTGACTCGGAGGGCTTTAAGCACTCCGAGCCGGTTGTAATTCTTTCACCTTATGCTCAAGTCAAAACGACAAAGGGCTTTACTCTTATCGCTAACGGCACGAGCTTTGACAAGGCTACGACAAATTTTACTATTCGCTATCCCGCTATTGAAATTCTAAACACTGATATAATCAGGTTTAAGGGTAAGCGTTACGAGATACAATATATCAATAACGTAGACGAGGCTGACGTAGTGCTCGAGCTACAAGCTAAAGAGGTAACTATCAAAGGGGGTGTTTGAGTTGGCTAATTTTGTCGGGGGCTTACCTACAGACTTAATTAAAAAATTTGAACAGCTTGAAATAGATACCAACAAAATGCTTAGCGATATGGTTAAGGCTGGGGCTGACGTTGTGCGCAACAATGTTAACGGCAAAATGCCGAGAGAGCTTAAAAAAGTAGTTGACAGTGGCGCCAAAGTCTCAAAGGTTTACAAGACTCCAACGGATGACGGCATTAATCAACAAGTTGTAATTAGTGGCTACTTTGTAAACAGGTGGAAACAGGTAACGCCGGCGCCTTTAGTCGCTAACCTTTTCGAGTATGGACGCTCGGGCGCGAGCTATCCCAAAAAGTCATTCTTTAGGGCGAGCTTTAACCAAACACAAATCGAGCAAGCTATGTTGAAAGAGCAAGAGAAGTATATCAAAGGGGACTGAGTAAGATGATTTTAAATCAAGAGGTTAACAGCTTGTTAAGCCGTTTGCGAGTAGACGGCAAGCCGGTTGATTTTGATTATCTTGTTTACGACGGCGGTGCTGACTCTTATATCGTTTACGGTCAAAGCGACACAATGAACAGCTATTCAAGCGACGACGAAATTAGTGGAGTCGTGCCGGTTTATGACTTTGATGTATATTCAAAGCGCAACTATGGAAAAATAGCGAAAGCGCTGAGGCGTTTGCTTACGGCTGAGGGCTGGACTTGGCAACCTAACAGAGATAGCCAAGACTTTTATGACAGCGACACAGGCTTTTATCATAAAACTTTTTGCTTTGCAAAACCTATACAAATAATTGACGAGGAGGATTAAAAATGTCAAAAAATCAGACAATCAACGACGCTCTTAAGGCGTTGTTTTTAGAGCTCGGGGGCGACTCCACAAAGCTTGCGGATAATCAGAAGATTAGCGACTACATTGACGACCTTGCCACCGTTCTTAATGTCGGTGGAAACGAGCCGTTTGTTATTACGATTTCAAGAGCGGACGGCTCTACCACCCCCGTTATTGATAAGACGTTCACGGAAATAAAAGAGGCGTTTCTTGAGGGTAAAAATCTCGTTGCGAAATTTGTTAATTTCGCTATGACTCCCGAGGACGAAACAACCAAGCACCTTGATAAAGTCGCGGTTTGTTGTGCTTGTTGTAGCTATGACTACGAAACTGGAACCGATATTACAGGCTTTTCATTTAACGGAGTTGTTTTTTCTAACGACCAAGACGAGTATAAATCAATTTGGTGCGATATTGGCTCAAATGATTTCTTTTCTTTTACCGAAAGTACGGTTTATTCACCCGCATAATTAAAATCTAACAAGGAGGATATTTCAGATGGCTAAAATAGGACTTAACAGCTTTTACTATTCACATCTTACCGGTGAGAACGCACAGACCGGCGCGCCTATTTATGACGGCGACAAATCTCTTGGCAAGGCTGTTAACTGTGATGTATCAATCAACAGCAACAGCGCCGAGCTTTACGCTGACGACGTGCTTGCCGAGTCTGATACAACGTTCTCAAATGGTACTGTTGCGCTTGGCGTAGACGACGACAGGGAGGCAACTTTCGCCGACTTGTTAGGACACCAAACAAGCGAGGCGGGCGAGGTTAAGCGAAACGCTAACGACGTAGCCCCTTATGTCGGCGTCGGTCGTATTATCGTCAAGCTTGTCGAGAACGTTAGAGTCTATAAAACTGAAATTCTTTACAAGGTTAAGTTTTCAGAGCCTAACCAAAGTGAACAGACAAAGGGCGAGTCTGTAACGTTCTCAACTCCGTCAATCGAGGGACGTGTCTCGACACTCTCTAACGGCGACTGGAGCGACGCCAAGACATTCACGTCAAAGGCTGACGCGGTTGCTTATATTAAGTCAGTTTTTGCACCGCCTACGCCTTAAGGCTTGCGGATAACATCCAAAAACAAACGGCGCCCGCCTTGCATTTTGCGGGGCGGGCTTTTTTAAAAATCTAAGGGAGTAAAATTTATGAGAGAAGTTAGCACAGTTGTAAAGTATAAAGGCGAGGAGCTTAAAGCCTACTTTAATCTTAATGTTATGGAGGCAATACAAGCCGAGTACGGTACGCTTGACAAGTGGGGCGCGCTTACTGACGGCAAGACAGAGGGCGACGAGGTTGACGTAAAGGCGCTAATCTTTGGACTCCGTGAAATGCTTAACGAGGGCATTGAGATACACAACGAGGAGACCGGAGACAACAAGCCCCTTTTTACTCACAAGCAAGTGGGTAGAATTTTAACAGATATGGGACTCGAGAGGACTACAGCCCAAGTTAATCAGTTAGTCATAGACTCAACGCATAGCGACGAGGCTGACTCAAAAAACGAGTAATACACGACGACGACGACGACTTAATAGAGGAGTCTGAGCCCTTATCGTTTTCGTGGATATATTACATCTCAAGGGCAAAGCTTAATTTGACAGAAAAAGAAACAGGGCGTTTAACATACGCTCAGTTTAAAGA
>Ga0310694_10001057_pt1 | contig 32556 bp, 47 predicted proteins | sample 174DNAGHGhighgp2_FD_203884 | JGI IMG/M metagenome (GOLD analysis project Ga0310694, IMG submission 203884) | Sheep rumen microbial communities from Palmerston North, Manawatu-Wanganui, New Zealand - 1742 DNA GHGhigh gp2 (v2) (version 2) | ecosystem: Host-associated > Mammals > Digestive system... | reverse complement strand
GAATACCAAGTACCCTTCATAATAGTACGCTGGTATGGCATACGGTGTCATTTCAGGAAGCCACCCGCATTTAGGTTCCTTTTCGTCCAAGAACGCTTGATGGTCTAATATGCAATGGTAAAATATATCCAATAACCGTTCTTCTTCCGTTGAATATTCGGTATTGATCATTACATGTGTCTTGCTACGTTTCGCCTTGTAGGCGGCATCTGCAAGCTGCTTGTAACGGCTAGGGGCATTTGGCTTGTCCGCCTTGTGCCATTCCTGGAGTATCTTGAACGCGTCGATGGTCTGCTGCTTGATGTAGTTCATTTGTGTCCTTCATATTTGAGTAATTCGTGCTTGAGGGAATCCGTATGGAACTTCTTGTAAGCGTCGTTCGGCACGATGTACATGACGGAATCCCTATACCAGTCGAGCCGCTTGCGCATGCACTCGTCGGACGAGTCGTAGCAGTCCGGCTTGTGTTCCATGACGTATTTCGCCGCGGCATCCATGTCGTACAGCGAGTACAACTCGTGAATGAGCACGCCAAGCGGAATGCACATAATGACCGACAAAAACAGCACTACCTCGCCGCCGAACGGAACTCGCTTGGACATCCACACGCAGTAGAGGATGCCCAGCACGAACACGACGATGCCAACGGCAAGACGTACCTTGAAAGCAAATACAATGTCCATTATTGCGGCTTCTTGAGGTGATAAAGGTTGAAGAGATAATCGTTGACGAACGGAATGTCCATTTCCTTAACGAAGTACTTGTGGTTGAAGTCCCATATGTCGTTGATGTCACCGAGTGCGAGGTTGTTGTCCTTGACGATCTTGTCGATGAAGGACTTGTCCGTGGACTGGGCGATGACGGCTTCGCTCCAGTGGTCTGGGTCGCCCTTTCCAGAGAATTGCATTTCGCGATGCATGAGAATATATAGCTTTTCCATGTACCAGAATATAGCAAAACGGCCAATTGCTGTCAACTGGCCTAGTGTTTAGAAATCAAGGTGTCTGTCAGCCCACGGCGGACATTCATACTGCGGATAAAGCGACTTCGAGTATATGTATATGGGGCCTCCGGTCAGAACACAGTCTGGCGTCTGTCCGTTGTACTTCTCTTCCATGAATCCGTTGAACTTGTAGCACTCGCGTGCCGGTACGTTCCCTTCGTTTGTATAGATACGAGCGTACTTGAATCCACGCTGCCTACATTCCTCGGCAAATGCATTGAGCATGCGTGTAGCGAACCTTTCCCTACGGTATTCCGGCAACACGCCAAGCCAGCCCAGCCAAGCGCTTTCCGGATCGGTTGCCTCCGTGTAGATGCCGGACATGCCGATAAAGGAACCCATGGGGTTCTCTGTAGTGCTGTAGCTCCACAGATAGTAGTTACATAGGTCGTTGGGGTCGTGGTCAGCGGAGCAAGACTCGCTGAAGCAGCTCTTCAGTACGCCGCCATCCTCGTCGTACAAGTGTTCGTCGGGAAAGATGACGGCGAACATTTCGTGCGCCTTATCGACAAGATCTTTCGTAACAAGGTGCTTGGTGAGCATATAGTCAGCCTCGCGTTTGTGCGTAAAATCGTGAGAGGTCATGCGTGGTGTACAGTGTAGTAGTGCTTTCCGTCTACGGTGAAGTGATTCCATCCGACGCAGTAGTTCTCGGCGCTCTGCATCAGCTGGTATGTGGGGTCGTCGTAGTCGTAAGTGTTGCATGTCTTGTAATACTTGCCGTCTTCGGCTGGCTCGTCCCAAGGGTCGATCTCGTACTTCTCTTTCTCCTCGGAGACTTCCTTGTGGAGCTGTTGCGAACAGCAGAAGCCGTAATCCCAGTCGTCAAGGTTAGCGCCGTGTGCCCACAGCTCTTTTCTGGACAGCCCAGTGAGCTGTTCCAGGTCCTCGACGGTGTTAAAGAAAGTAAGGTCTCGTATCATTGCGCCTCCAGATGTATGAGTTCTCTCCGTTAGGCTCGAACCCTTGCTTCTCGTAGAATATCTTGCTTTCCGGCAAGCTGTTCAAGGTTATGAATTTATAATCCTTCTTGAGTTCGTTCATCGTCTTCGTTCCAAAATCTAGTAAATGACAGTCCGACGTTACCTCGAAAGAGAACACATGGATCTCGCCTTCTGCAGTTTCCTGGTAGATGGCCACTGACATGAGCTTTCCGTATCGCACTTGCAGCATGACGAGTACGTCCTCGCCTTCAAGGTTCTCGTAGTCGTTCTTGTCGCACATCGCATGTGTCAACGGGAACTTGACCATAGGCAATGTGTCTATAAAAGCCTTGCGCTAAATTGATACGAGGAACTGGGTCACTTGTTTTCCTCGATCAGCTGTTTCTTCTGTTCTTCCATTTCTGTGTCCAGACGTTTCAGCATGTCCTTTAAGCTCTGTACATGATGTATAGCCCAGTCCAGGTCTTCCTGGTACCTGGCTTTCTTCTTCGGATCGGTCGCCTTGTCGACCTTCTTCTCCAGCTTGCGGATATCCTTTTCGTATTCAAGGATGCTGTCATCAAAGTCGTGGTGCCAGTGTGTGCCCGTACTGTAGAAATCGGCGACGTGCTTGCCTTCGGAATGGAAGGCTACGCCTGGTGTCTGCCATAGGTAGGGGAACAAGTCCTCCACGGAACGGATAGTGACTTCCTTGCCCCTATCGAGTATCTTGTAGGTGTCCGTATCGAACTCGTCTAGTAAGGTGCCCATGCTGCACCTTCCCAAGTCGCTGTATGCTTTCAATGTGAACTTCATCCGAACCTCAAAACTTGTCGACCTTGTCCAGCAGCCAGTCGCAGAGTATGGCACCGAATATGGCACAGCCGGGTAAGCCGACGTAACAGTCCGGTTCCTTGTAGTTGAACAGCGCAAAGATGCTGAACGTAAGGAAAGCGATCAGAATCAAGGCTATAATAAAAAATGCAACTCTCTTGGACATATTGTTCCTTCTGAGTTGCAAATTAGTTTATTTATTGATTGGTGTCAAGGAAACAGCGAGAGGAAGTCGATGACTTCACGCGCTTCCGCAGTTTCCTTCAGAAACACCGTTTCCAGCTCGAACTCGTGGTAATCCTTCGCCAGATACTTCGTAAACACGAAACCGTGTTCGAGAAGGAAGATTGCGTCATCCTTGGAGTACCAGTGAAGAAGGTCTTCCACGTTCGAGCAAGATGAGAACCAGTTCTTGCCGTCGATGTGGTAACGAGGGTCGTACCCCATCGGCAAGTCCTTCGCCTCGCCCTTACAATCCTTGCATCCCCAGACATACTCGTTCTTCGAGTTGTACCAGAGGCCGTTGTTCTCGTCAACCGCTTCTAGGCGGTAAAGCCACTTGGACATAGTCTCTCCTTATACAGTGAGGTACATCGGAGCCGAACGGATCGGCTTCGGACGGATGCTGATTTCCGACACGCTCTTGATGTCCTTCATGTGAAGGTAGCAGATCGTGTCGCCCTTCTTGGTCGGATGCGGAATGCTTTCTTCCAAGTAGATGTAGTCGAGGCTTTCGTCCACGTTCAAGCGCACGATGCCAGTCTCGTCCATGGTCATATTGATTGCGGAGAGATAGACATTGATCTCGTTGCCAATGAATCCCTTGGTGGAAGGCTTGATCTTGGAAGTCGAGCCGACGTACTTCACGCTGCGCATCTCGATGCCTACGGTTTCCCTCGACTGGAGAGAGTCGATGCTCATGTTGAGCGTACCGGAGTATTCGTATCCGTTGATGTTCACGTTGCACTGCAGAGCAGACACGCCGATACGGTCAAGGTTCAAGTCACGCAGGGTCTCGTTGATGTCGATACCGGCGTTGAGCTCGGCTGCGATGGCGGACAGGCCGTCGTAGTTGATCGGATAGTTCTGCATGATCTGCACGGCGTACTTGATTGTCTTCTGGTCGACGCCAGTTGTCTCGTTGGTCAAGTACTCGATCATTTCCACGTCGGACAGCGGCTTGAACTCGAAGTGGTAGTAGAAGCGGCCAGGACGGTTGATCATGAACTGGGAAATCTTGTGACGGTAGTTGACGGAAGCGATGAACATGCGCTTCTGGCTGGAACCGAGGCCGTCGAGCATGGAAAGGAACGTGCCCTGGTCTTCGCTCTTGTCGTCCGTGTCGAAGTTCTTCTCGAACTCGTCCATCACCACGAGCACTGGCTGGGTGATGCTGTTGATGAGTCCGACATAGGCTTCGAGAGCCTTTGTACGGCTAAGGATGATGACTGGGATTTCCCTCTTGAGGGCTTCGTTCATAGCGATGCGGATGAACAAGGTCTTGCCCATGCCACGTTCGCCAGACAAGAGGATGCCAGTGTTGCGTGGACGTCTGTCATATGCGGCAAAGCCCTTGATCACTTGGGACGGAACCTTGCCATAGACTTTCTTTGGGACGGACAAATCGATGTTATCGACAATTTCAAGCTTGGCTCCCGACAGGGGCGGCATGATGATCTGGTAGACATGGGGTTCGAGAATGTTCGTAACTTCTCGGAGGCTGCCGATCGGAGTGTATACCGATCCGGACTTTACGTAATTCATATTGACATTTTCCATGTGCCGAAATATAGCAAAAACGACTGGTTTTGGCCAGTCGGTATGTGGTATAGTTATGTAAAAGTTTGTTTACTTTTTCACATTCATTTCCATGACCGTAAATGCGATGAAGTACAGAACGGCCAGAACGATGTACAGAGAGTTGCCAGTAAACGTATTGGCTAGCAACGGGCCGAAGATTCCTCCGAAGCTCCAGCCAGTCAGAGTCATCGAGTGTACACGTGATGCGTTAGCCATTCCGAACCGTTTTGCCAGCAAACTAGGCAATACGCTGAAGTTTCCGCCGTAGGCGGCCTCGCACAGAAGTATGCCTATTACGGACAACATAGGACTCCCGGTAATGCAGAACACCGCACCGAGGATTCCGAAACTACATACAAAGTGGTATGCGGCCTTTCTTCCTATCTTGTCCGAAATCGACGAAAATCCGAGACGGCCACCGGCGTTGGACAGTGCGGTTCCGGACAGAACCATTGCGATGGCCGAGATACCCAGTGCGGTAAGCAGTCCCTTCTCTTGTGAGATAATAGCTAGTCCGCACGATATGTTGGTCATGAACATGAACCAGATCGACCACCATTCCTTGCTTTTCAGTATGTAGGAGTACTCGAATCCGTTGTCGTACTTCTCTTCGGTCACGCTGTACGGATACTTACGCAGAAGCATCGACGATGCGACCATCACTGCGGCATAGATTCCGCCCATTATGAAGAACATGTTGGATAGGCTAACATTGGCGAGTAGCCACTCTATTACTGGAGAAGCTATGAACTTCGCCAGACCGAAGCCTGTTATGGCGAGTCCGGAGGCCAGCCCCTTGTGGTCGCTGAAGAAAGCCATCAGCGTCTTGACTGGCGTTACATATCCTATGCCAGTGCCAGCTCCGATGATCGCCGTGGAAATGTAGAAGGCCGGTACGGATCCGACAGCGACCGCAGTTCCCAGCATCATGAAGCCAGTTATGAACACTGCGGTGGACAACCACGCACCGAGTCTTGGATTCTTCTCGATGACACGCCCGAAAGCTGCGGCGCACATACCGAGGAAGAAGATGATTAACATGAAGCCGATGTCAGTCTGGAACCTCGTCAATGCGAAGGTCTCCATCAAGTTGGCAGCGAACTGAGACCAGCAGTACACCGAACCGATGCAAGTGGTCAAGGCGACGCCTGGTATAGCGCAATTAAGCCATTTATTGGGCATATCGTTCCTTTTGAAGCTGTCAGCAGTTTATCCTATAGCTTCATGAAGATGTCATATACCTTGTCTTGCAGTTGCTTCTTCTGTCTGGTGAGCATCTTGCTCTTGTACTGGAGTTCCTTTACGATGAGGATGAGGTCGTCCTTGCGGAGCTTCTGCAGTTCCTCGTCGGTCAGTTCCTCCACGTTGGGGGAAAGCTTCTTGCCGAGCCATTCGCCTATTTTTGATAGATCGAAAAACATATTACTCTAGTTTATTCTGGTCGAACTCGTAGCCGAGCGCGATCAGCTCCTCTCTAGGGATAAAGTTGCAGTGGCGAACGTTCATGTTGTACAGATCCAGCAGATAAAGTAACCGTTCACGGTGTTCTTCAAGGAAAGCGATGAACGCAACGTGGTTGTACTTGCTTTCCGTGCGAAGGTGATACTTGTGGCGGATTCCGTTGTTGCCGTTTTCCAATGCGATAACCGGCACGCCGGTATAGTAGCACTCCAGACCGATGAATCCGTCCTCGCCTCCCCACGTGCCGAGGAAGTCGCTGGAGAAGGTCTCCTCACGTCCGTACAGTGTAGCGTTGAGCTGCTTGAGGTAACCAAGCGCTTCCTTGTTCATTCCGAAGTTGCAAGTCCACACGACGCCGGAGTCTACGAACATGGTCTCGTGCAGAACTTCGGTCGGAACGTCATGGAAAATTCTGCAGTTGCTTTCTTCGTTATCTCTCTGGTCGTTCCAGTTGTACAGCGCCTCCTTGCGCTTTCCTACCGATACCTTCGGCTCCTTGCAGTCAAGCACCGCCATGTGGGACTTTACCAGGTCCGGTTCCGGAATGCAGTCGCCGTCTATGAACACGACTGCGTCGATGTCTGGGTGCTTCTCGATATAGTCCACTGCACAGTTCCTCACATGTCCGGTAAGGAACCACTCGACACCGTAGGTCATCTTGGGGCGTCCTACGTAAGCTGGCTTGGCGGTGATGGGATAGTATTCGATTAGCGGATCGTTGTCGATTATCGACAATGCTTCCACACGTTCCTTGGCGGTCGGTCTGTCGGCCATGTAGAGGACATGGCACGGCTTTACCGGCATGGCATGGATAGCGTCCTTCATTTCTTGAAGGTACTTATTCTGCCCTCTCGCAGGGATCGCTAGTAATAGGTTCATCAATAACCTCGTTCGACTGGATATCGACGACTGGGTATTCGTCATCGGCCATTGTCGGGCCACGATAGAACTCACAGTCGTTCTTGACACGAGGTAAACATAGCAAAACACACATCATAATGCAAGAAATATATACTAATTACCTCGTATTGTCAAGAGGAAACAGATTATTTTCTGCTATTTTCCTCTTCCATGTCAAGTTTTGCCGTATTCAGAAGGATGGAATACAGCTGGTCGTCAATATGAAACTTGTCCTTGTTGAGTTCGACGGACTTGACGATATTGCCGTCCTTGTTACGCTTACCGGCTGCCTTCCAGTCCTCGTACATTTCCACTAGGGCGTATAGGCTCATTCCGTTCACGCCGTTATTATAGAACTGCGGATGATGGTCGTTGTTGGCGTAATGGTGTTCAAGAGTATCGGCCAGTTCTTCGAGGGACTTGGCGTACTCCGGGGAACCGTATGTCATGTCCTTGAGCTTCAGCGTGGCACGGTCAAAGCCTTCCTTTTCCGGTGGTAGGAGCTTGGATAGGTCGTGCTTTGCCGCCCTCATACTAATCTTGCTGCAGAAGTGCTGGATATTCCTAGCGACTTCCTGGCGGTGTTCTTCGGTGGCTGCGGTAGAATCGATCACGTCGTCCTCTGTTGTTAGCTGATTGCTAACGTTTATCCGATCTTCAAATGTGCCGAAGCCGAATATGGAGATCGTATGTTCTGGGAGGTCGATCGGAGCACCGTCACGGTTTGTGATGGTAAAGAGTTTCGCGTCGTTCCTGATGTACAGATAGTCGGAGAACCAGTAGTCGAAGTAGGTCGCACGTGTCAAGTCGATCTTGTTGTCGGCACGGTGAATGAAGCGGACTTCATTCTCGTCATATTTGTGTAGCGGCTTGTTGACATTGTACAGCCATGCTGACATGGCGGCAATGCCCATATGTTTAGGCATTGTTGCGAACGCATTGGCGTATTTCTCGCCAATGCTGCCTTCCGAGTAGTACATGTCGCCGTTGAATTCGTTGGAGACGAATACGTTACCTTCTTCGTCGATGTAGACCAGTTTTCCACGTGTCATGAATATCTCCTAGTAGTACCAAACGGCGTAGCAGCTCGTCTTGCCGTCCTTCACGGTCGGCGGTTCGCTGTCGTAGCCGTCATAGCCATTCTCAAAATTACTTGTTTCGTCAACGAGTTTAGCATAGGACAGCGGAGCTTCTTCTTGATCCAGCCAGCAGATGAGCGACGATACACCCCAATGGTTGGAATAGCACTCGTTAAAAATTGCATCCGGCATTTCCGGGACGGTATTGCTGGAATCGCTGCTCCCTTGAATAAGCGGCGCAATTTCAACCGGATGTCGCACGAACCAGAGAACCGTGTCCTTGCTTAAAATCCTTGACTCGCTGTCCATCGTGATTACGTAGTCGATGAAGTACTTCTCGTACCGCATGTAGACAGCATCTTCGTCGATCAGCTTTGCATCGTGGCGGAACTTGTATCCGAACCCGTCGGCGAACAGCTCTCCGTTGACAAAACGAGCGAATTCCTCGTTGTCGGCAGTCACGAAGCAGTGCGCCGACGAGGAATTCGTCTCGAAAGTATGTGTTCTAACAGTACGCATTATTGGTTTCCATAGTATCCGAAGGCGACGACGCCGTTGAACGAACTCTTGAATGTTGCGTAGTACCAGTCGCCGTTGTAGTTGTAGTTGCTGGCGTTGGCGACTTCGTCCTCGACAAGAAGCGATTGAATGTTGGCGATGATCCATTCTTCGTCGGAATCGTATTCGCCACGTTTATCATCACTAATAAAATGCCATTCGCCTTCGGTGGTGATAGCCTTCTTGAATTGCTCGAACGAAGGAAGCTTTCCAAGGAAACGCTTTTCCCATACGTCCTTCTTCCAGTCTTCCCATTCTGATTGCGGTTCAGAGTACGGCCTGGAGAACTCGTCGTACAGCTCTTCCGCAGTCTTGAGGTCGCTCCACTTCCAGAACAGTTCCATGTTCTTGAACTTCTGGTAGTCTTCCTCGGAACACATGCAGATTGCGTGTGTGGAAGACGAGTTAGTCTCGAATGTAGCACATCTTACGGTTTTCATAGCAGCTCCTTAGTCGTGACCGTAGTAACCGAATGCGACCACTTCGGTTCCCTTGATGGTCTTGAATTCTTCGAACGTCTCGAACTCGTCGTAGCCTAGATGGTTGTACAACTGGTAGCTGTTGTCACGGAGCCAGTCGGCAACGTAGTCGGACTCTTCTGTCTTCTTGTCCCAGTCATCTTCAACGAGGATATGGAGTATCTTCTTGAAGTCTTCCAAGTTCATCGCGTCCTTCTTGTGCTCCTCGCACCAAGTCAAGTAATCATCCCAGTTACTGTACTCGCTACTGGTGAACTTCTCGAAGAGTTTTTCCGCAGAGATAAGCTGGTCTCCTACACAGCGAGAGAACGCATAATCGCCTTTCTTGTATGCCTCGAAAGTTTCCGGATCCGTGATGCATATGGCATGCACGGAAGAAGAGTTTGTTTCAAAAACATTCGTTCTGATAGTTTTCATGTTAGCCCCAGCCATATTTGCCGAAGGCTACGACACGTACGCCTTCGATTGTTTGTTCATAGGAGAACCAGTCCATCTCGTCATCGTCCTTCCATTCATCGCACGTCTGCATTCCGTAATAGGACAGCCATTGACCGATGATTTCGAAAACTTCGCGATTGAGGTGAGTATTCTCACCAAACTTGTCTGTAATCTCCTTTTGGAAGCTTTCAGTAAGTTTGTATCGGTCGTTTTCGTAGCAGCGACGCGCTACCTTGTAATTCTGGATAACGAAATCGAATTCCTCGGCAGTCAGCTTTTCGGCGTGGTTCTCCGCGAGGTACTTCTCGTACTCTTCGCTATTGTAATCGCCGTCTTGGTCGCCTTCGAGGAACATTTTGTACATATCGGACACGGAGAACAAGTCTTCGTGTTCAATGCTGTACATGCTGTTGCCGTTCTCGAACTCGTCCCACTTCTTGCCGGACGTAATCGTCAGCGTGTGGGTCGATGACGAGTTCGTCTCGAAAGTGCTAAGCCTTATCGTCTTCATTTGTATCCTCCAGCCAGTCGGTGAAGCTTGCGTCGCTGGGCATGCGCCAGTCGGCACGTGGGGAAAGGGAAAGCGTACCGACCTTCGGCCCGTCAGGGATACAGCTGCGCTTGAACTGCTGCGTGAAGAAACGGCGGAGGAACAGCTTGAGTGTCTTCTCAATCATGTCGTCGGCGAATGTGCCCTTGAATGCATACTTGGCAAGGAATAGCATCTTGGACGGAGTAGCACCGTACTTGACGAAGTGATACAAGAAGAAGTCGTGAAGGATGTAGTCTCCAAGGATCTCTTCGGTCTTCTGGGCGATGTTGCCGTCCTTGTCGGTAGGCAGAAGTTCCGGGGACACTGGGGTATCCAGAATGTCCACGAGGACTTGGGACAGTTCGTCAGTATCGCAGACGCAAACGGCATACCATCTCACCAAGTAACGGACAAGCGTCTTGGGGATGTCGCAGTTTACGGAATACATGGACATGTGGTCGGCATTGTATGTACACCAGCCGAGGGCAAGCTCGGACAAGTCGCCAGTACCGATGACGATACCCTTTTCCTTGTTGGCAACGTCCATGAGGATCTGGGTACGTTCACGAGCTTGCACGTTCTCGTAGGTCACGTCGGTCACGTTCGGGTCGTGTCCGATGTCCTCGAAGTGCTGCATGCAAGCCTTTGTAATGTCGATTGTACGGAGTTCAACGCCAAGGCATTCAGCCATCTTCTCGGCGTTTCCCTTGGTGCGCTTGGTAGTTCCGAAACCAGGCATCGTGATAGCGAGGATGTCGCTAACCGGACGGTTCAAGAGCTTGTAGGTCTGGTAGATCACCAGCAATGCCAACGTGGAGTCAAGACCGCCGGAGAGACCAATCACCGCACGTTTCGTATTGGACGCCTCAAGACGCTTCGCCAGTGCGGCACACTGGATGTTGAAGATCTCGCTACATACTTCAGTACGGCGTTCGTCAGAACCGGGCACGAACGGAGTCCTGGATACATAGCGGTACTTGAGTTCGTCTGTAGAACGGATATAATTCGCATGAGTGGCACGGATATCGTACGGAGTCTGATTGAAGTCTTGGAAAGAGCCTTCGGAAATGCGCTGCATGGCAAGACGTTCCACGTCGATGTCGGCATACACGATTTCGGATTCACGAGAGAAGCTGTTCTTTTCAGCCATCAAGCTGCCGTTCTCGGCGATGATCAAGTGACCGCTGCACACCATGTCGGTAGTGGACTCGTGTACACCGGCGGAGGCATACACGTAGCCAGCCATGCAACGTGCGGACTGGTTACAGACAAGGTCACGACGGTAGTTGGCCTTGCCGACCAGAGCATCGCTTGCGGACAAGTTCACGATGACAGTTGCGCCAGACAGAGCAAGGTAACCACTGGGTGGAATAGGAACCCAAAGGTCTTCGCAGAGTTCACATCCGATAGTGAACTTTTCGAACTTGATAAGGTTGGTGATAGGAATGCAATTCTGGTTGCACAGTTTTACATGCCGGGGAATGCCACGGAGAAGTTCACGGCCACTGCTGAAGTAGCGTTTCTCGTAGAACTCACGCTGGTTCGGCAAGAATACCTTTGGCGTAATAGCAAGGATAGAACCAGACTGGATGAATACGGCGCAGTTGTACAGACGACCGTCGATACGGATAGGAGCGCCAACGGCAATCAATATGTTGTCATAGAAGTTGCTTCGGCCAACAATTTCATCGATAGCCTTTTCCGCGTTCTGCAGAAGGAGTTCCTGGTGGAAAAGGTCGTTGCACGTATAGCCAGTAATGCATAGTTCTGGGAACACGATTGCCGTGGCATCTTCAGCGAACGCCTTCTGGATACATTCGATGATCTGTTCGGTGTTGTACTTTGTGTCGGCAACCTTCATCTTTGGGCACGCAGCCGCAAAGCGGTAAAATCCATACGGGTTGTTGTCTTGAATGTGCATTTTAATCCTTACTGACCTAGTGGTTGTCGTTGTCGATCTTGATACGAGCGTCTCCGAACACGAAGCCGTACAGCTCTTCCGGATCGTCACGGAACATCTTCGCAAGACGTTCGCAGTCGTCGGATTCGTGAGGCTGGCTCTGGTGGTCGATATAGCCGTCCGTATGTGCGCTAGGAATGCCGCTTTCGTCCCATCTGTCCACCTCGAACCAGATTGCGTGTTGCTTGCCTTCGTCGTCTTCGGCGAAGTTGACCTCGACGCCGTGATTCTTGAACACACGCTTGATTTCGGACAAGACTTCGTTGCACTCGTCCTCGCCACCGCAGATACATGCGTAGGCGATGAGCGCATAGTTCATCTTGCCTTCAGGATCCTCGACGTAATCGTCTTCGATAGACCAGCCGAAGTCTCCTTCGCCAGTGACTTCCAGCTTGTAACCGTTCTGGTCTTCCGGATAGTCCGAGTTAAACGAAATTGAGTGCATGGACGATGAGTTCGTCTCGAATACGTGGTTTCTGATAGTCTTCATATTGACCTACGTGTGATAAAAGGACAGTGTAGACTTATTGAGAAGCAAGTCTTTCGCATCGTAGCGGATATCGTCGTACTGGTCATACGGATGGATGTCGTCTATGGAAGACTTGTAGTCATCGAAGATCAAGTTACATGCCAGGCCAATTTGACGAGAGATCTTGGTGACCTTCTCATACATGAACCCAGCGTGGAGGCGACAGAACGTCTCGAATTCCTTCTCGTCCATTTTATCGAAGAAGTTCTGGAGACTGGGGGAATTACACTCGTAATATCCTTCGTCATCCATGACAACGTAGTCGATTTCCTGGTTGGCGAGCTGGTAGTACGGAATCTTGCGGTTGTAGTCGTCTACCACGTAGATGTCGAGACCCTTGGGAAGTTCGAGACCGACATTGGCGTAGGCATACTTGATGTCGTTAAGAACTTGGTTCATCGACTCCGGATACTTGGTAGCACAATTGACAGCCAATGCACATAGATATTCGATGATATCCGAAACATTGTCGGTCACAGTACCTTCAGCACCGCATGTCCAGTAGTGCTTGATCTCGACTTCAAGGATGCCGTCCTTGTTCAACTTCGGAAACTCGTCGGCTGTACGGTATTCCTTGGAGAAGGAAATACAGTGTTCCGAACTGGAGTTGGTCTCAAAAACATTATGTCTGATAGTACGCATGACTAACTCTCGTAGACGTATGCGGAAACTGCGTGGAATACCTGGCCGTCGATTTCACGGTCGGATTCCTCGATTTCGGCCACGCCGTCATAGCTGAAGATACCTGCGCTACGTGCGGTTGACCACAGCGCACAGTTGGCGTTTCTGTCCTCGAACGGATCGTAGTTGCCACATTCGAACTTAGCCATTCCTTCCTTAAACTCAAGGAGAGTAGGCACCTTGTCTTCTGGAACCGATTCAGCCTTGCAGTCGGCCTTGAAGTTGGCATAGAATTCGTCCCAAGTGGCTGGCTTGTTAGTATAGAAGTTGAACAAGCCGTCGTGGTTCTTGAATTCTTTGAATTCCGCATCCGTCATCAAGGTGACGCAGTGTATGGAACTGGAATTGGTTTCAAATACTGATGTTCTGATAGTCTTCATAATTGACCTTATTATAGCAATTTTAGATGGGGTTGTCAATGTCGATGAACTCGGCTTCGACTCCCATACTTTCGATCAGCTTGGCGATGTTGCGCACACCGAACACTTCGGAACGGTGATGGCCAGCTGCGATGACGGCGATGCCGTATTCCTTGGCGAGGATCGGCGTGGATTCGCGGATTTCGCCAGTCACGAGCATGTCGTAGCCGTGCTTGATGACTTCATCGAACTCAGAAGTGGCGCTTCCGGTGCAGACGGCGACATTGTATTTCTTGCCGGACTCGAAGTTGAAGGACTGGTAGCCCTTGGGGAATACCTTGTCCAGAAGTTCGGTCGTGATGACGCCAGTTCCACCATATCCGATGTTGTTGTACATGAAGCGTTCCGCTTCGAGCCAGGATACGAACGAGTCGAACTTGGTTTCATGTTTCTGCACGGTCTTTTCGAGGCCGAGGTGCATGAACACCGTGGCGTTGTTGCCGTAGGTGTCGTGAGCATCGAGAGGCAAGTGGTAGCCGAACAATGAAATGCCGTTCTGGATAAGCAAACGGACGTAGTTGCCGAACTGCGAGTTGTCGATGCACTTGTTCTTGTCGGAGTTCCAGAAGCCGTTGGGATGATGCACGAAGATGACGTCGGCACCACGCTTGATGGCTTCCTCGATGAGTTCCTTGCTAAGACTTACCCCAGTGACGACCTTCTTGACTTCGCGGGTCTTGTCGCCGACGGCGTCGACGATGAGTCCGTTCGGGCAGAAGTCCTTGAAGTCTTGGGGACAGAGACGGTTGTTAAGATTGGTTTCGAGAGTAAGAAGGTTCATTACTTGTTTTCCTCGCGATACTTGTTGCAGAGAGTGTGGAGAAGACGGACGCTACGTTCTTCGTACGTGTCGATCGGCAAAGCGATCTTGCTGGCATCGTACTGCTGGTGAGTAGTCGATACGTGCTTGAGGAATTTTGCCAACGACTTTTCGCCAATAACCTTGTCCGAAATGGCAAAGTAGGCTTGGCCGTCCTTCCAGTACAAGGTGTGGAGCCAGTCGCCATCTTCACCGACGCATTCGACGACACCGTCGGATTCAAGGAAGACGACACTGGGAAAATAGGCGCGGATGTTGATCTTGTAGGTCTCAAGACCCATCGTGGGTTCTTTAATCTGTCTTGCCATGTTGGCCTCCTTATTCTGCGATAATCTTCTTGTTTCTGTACCAGCTGCCAGCGATGAGGCCGTCAGGATGCACGACGATTTCACGGAGGATCTTGTCGTCCTCGGTGCCTTCGAGGTCGTGCAGCAGCTTCATGTTGGAATGGGACAGCGTAATGTTCAAGCCCTTGTAGTTCCATGTCTCGTAGACGTAGTAGTCCTTGAGCACTTGTTCGACGAGCGTGGAGTTGTCGTAGAGGAAGTGCTTGAGCTGCTGGTACAAGTCATCCGTCGGCGCATTGTCGGTCACGTTGATGAGCCTACGGAAGCTGAGGTCGTCGATGTGTCCGATGTAATGGTCGATGTATTCCTTGATCTCGTCGATGGACTGGAGTCCGTGCGGATGAAGGACGCACTGGAGACGGATCTTGGTGCTCGGATGATTTGCCCGGTACTGGTCGAGCATGCCGAGGTCGAGAGCGCCGATGCCAGTGTAATCATCGGCACCTACCCTGTGACGGGAGATATTGACCCAGTCCGGATCGAGCTTGCTGTCGACGGTCTTGTTGAAGTTGGTGTTGATGTTGAGGAACACCTTGTAGTTGCCCTTCAGGAAATCCACCACGTCGCCAGCGATTGGGCTGATGGACGGTTCGCCGCCAGTGATGCTCACCGTGGCCAGATGGCCTTGGCTATCGAGTTCGGCGATAAGTCTCTGAAGGTTGGCCATCAGCTTGACGGGGTTGTCCTTGAGGTGGCTTTCCTTCTCGATGCAGAACGGACAGCGAGCGTTGCAGCGGTCGGTGATCTTGATATGGACATGCTTCATCCAGAAGTCGTCCATGATGCGCCACTGCTTGCCGAACAGCGTGACCAGGGTATCGTACAGCTTCTCGTTGCTTTCCAGAACGGGGTTGAACGAGTAATTCTTGATGTCGCGAATTTCTTGAATCATATTATCTCCTAGTCGTCGCAGTTTGCCCATGCATGGCCGAATGCCACCACGGTAGTGTTACGAGATACTTTAACTTCCTTCTCGATATATTCAATGTCGTCGTTTCCGTCATGGGAACGAGAGAATACCTGATAAAGGCTATAGCTGTTTTTGTTCAAGAACTCATGAGCCATATCGATCAGTTCCTTGGTGACATGGTACTGGGTAACCTTGCCCTTCTTGAGCTTCTTGATGATGTAGTCCGTAGACCAGTAGTAGACTTCGGACGCAATCTTCAAGAAGGTGTCGGTATTGATTACTCGGCAGTTGTTCTTTGTAACAAACTCCTGATAACGCTTGCTTTCAGTGAATTCGGACATAACACGCTTGACGGTCACTGTCCTTTCGAGGCTCTTGTCAAAGAAAACCTTTCCAGCCTTGAACTGTTCATACTGAGCCTTCGGTAGGGCAAAAATTTCCTCGCCTACGGTTACGGAATGTTCCGAACTGGAGTTGGTTTCGAATACTCCACGGCGTATAGTTTTCATTTCATTTCTCCTTTGAATGTTGCATGTAAAGGGATACCATGTTGTCATGATGGATAGTAGCCATGTATGTAATCAACTTGTTCTCGACCGGCCCGACGAACATAGCGTCGTCGCGCTTGGTGACCACAATGAGAGTAGGAACCGTTGCCTTGCTCTTCTTGATGATTACAAATGGTGAATCTCCAAGATGGTAACGGATCTCGCTTTCAAAATGGTCACGTGCCGGAGCCGAACGAAACTTGATTACGAACTGCATGTTACCAGCCTTGTGTGGTGATCTTCAGAAGCTCGGCTATGTTTTCCTTGCCAGTAAAGTCGTAACGCTTGTCGAGAGCGGCGGTGCTCATACGGGCAACCTTCATGTTCGGCACGTCGATGTACATGGTGCAGCAAGTGATGTTGCCGTCGTTGTCGGTCACGTCGGTGTCGCTGCCCTGGAAGAGAGTGTTGAACTCCTTGTCGGAAATATTCAGCACGGTCTTGGGGTCTACTTGTTCCAGTCCGAGACAGTCGAAGGAAATACACTTGCACTGTTTCTTGAGTTCCGGCAAGTAGGATACGAGCCACTGGATCTTCGTCTTGATCTTGTCGGACTGGTTTTCGAACAAGGTGTGGCCGCGACGCAAGTCCTTGTAGCCGAGCACGAGGATCTTGTGACCCTTGACGAAATCGACGTCGTCTTGGGAGAAGATGCCAGCGATTACGTGGATGACCACGTTGTTGCCCAGTTCGTTGATGATGGCAAGGTCGTCCTTGTTGGTGGAGTCCGTGAGGGACACGCCGATTCCGTGGACGAGTTCTTCCTTGACGTACTTCAAGAGCTTGTCCTTGTAGCGCTTGAGGTGCTGCTGGTTCACGGTCATGTTGGCGATCACGCCTTGTTCCTTCAAGACCTTGAGCATCCATTCCAGATCCGGATGTGCGAGGGCGTTGCCGCCGCCGATTGCGCATTCGGTTCCAGCGTGGAGCGAACGGAACACGGGTTCCATGCCGACGAGGTCGCCGTGGGCTCCCTTGATGGTGGAGTTTTCGTGACAGTAGATACAGCCGCCGTCGCAGTAGTCGGTAATCTTGATGTCGAAGTTCTCCGGGAAGTCGTAGGTGAAGTGGTCCTGGTCGTCCTCGACCCAGACGTTGGCACCGTTCTTGAGATTCTTTTCCCAGTGTCCGGTAGACTTGATCTTAGTGCCGTCCTCGAAGATTACGACAGAGTGGTTGCCGTTGATGTAGCGTCCGAGGACTTTCTTAGAGATGAACATAGTAAGCTTTTTCTTTTCCATGCCCTAAATATAGCACAAATCGGCGTATGTGTCAACACCATACGCCGATTAATAATGAAATATATGTAAAATTAACCTAACATTAATTCAATTCGGTCAGCCATTACGACAGCCTTGGAACGGTAACCAATGCCACAGTTGCCGCTAATGTAAGTTGATCCCATGAACGTAAATCCGTTAATCACGCCGGGTTCGGACAAGAGATCAATCGCCGACTTGTCGCTATCAACCACACGGAATGCGTCAGTCTTACTGGTATCAAGAATAATGTCTGCGCTATCGTACATCTTGGCCGTAGTCAACACGGATTCTTCATTGCTGGGATCAAAGCGTTCGATAATCTTAGCTACGTCGATATCGGCAGATACCACTGCGTACAATTCGACACTGACACCAGCTTCTCCATCATTGATACTGAACACGATTTTACCAGCCGGTACTTTACTGGCACTCGCTTCGAGCGGCTTGATCGGCGTAGACGGGATTGCCGTGTATTCGTATCTGAACTCGCCGTCAGCGTTGATCTTGTCATACCAATTCACGACCTCGTTCACGAATTTCTCCAAGCACTGGTTGTACTCGTTGGGAGAAAGCCGTGACCGATTCGTCGGGCAGATGTTTCCGACAAATGCCTCGCGGAAATTTGACTTGAACGCGAAATGCACATCGAACTTGATTTCGTCGTACACGCCACTGAATACAATATAGCGAATCGTACTGCCAGTGATGTTCGGATCATACCACTCATCTAGTCGGATCTCCCAACCACACGTAAGATGATATCCACGTTCGGAATACGTTTTAAAGAAGTCGTAGAACTTCTCGATGCCTTCAGTAATTCGGAATGAACTATACTTTGGAACCATATTTACCACCTCGAACGGCAAAAGAATTGGTATGGGTTAAGACTGATTGAACCACGGTGATCCTTCTGGAACGTGGACTTGCCATCTTGCATCAAGTACATGTTCTGGCAATGCCACTCGACCACCTTGGCAGTCCATCCAGAATTGTAGTAGCACGAGCCGTCTTTAGTCGACTTGTCCTCGGCGTTTCGCACAAATGCAAATAATGTATCCCTCGTAGCTGGATTCCATACGAGGAATTCTTTACATGTTTCGCTCTTGGCGAATGCGCTACTGATTAACAGCGTCAATGCTAATAATGTTATTCGGAACATTCGGTTCTCCTTGTTTTTGCTTCCAGTCGGCGAGGATCTTGCTGTACTGCGGAGGCACGTCGGCTTCCGTACACTTGCCCTCGACGAGCTTCTTTCTCCAGTAGTTCCATGCGGTGAACCAGACTCCGTACTTCTCGTGGAACTCGTTCTTGTAGTTGATGACGTACTGCTGGCACTGCTTGCGGTGTGACTGGAAGTACTTCTTGCACTTGAGCGCATTGGTCTTCTTTCCCTTCTCCGTCTGTCTGTACCTACGGTTCGCCTCATTGTTGAGCCTACGCCTACGGGCAAGTGCTTCCTCGTTCTGTTTCACTACGGGGGAGACGCCGAGCTGTTCGTCGACTCGCTTTGATTCTTCACTTGCAATTCTCTGTCGTGCAATCATCATCAGATCCATCTTTCACCTCATTCTTTGGCAGAGTAAATTGTTCTGGATGAAGGAACGCCGGGTCTACCTCTATGCCAGCCTTCTTCATCTTCTCAATCATTTCTTTCAATACAATGCTGCCGCCGTGCAGCTCGTCGTACGCATTGTCTTCGAATCGTGTTTCTTCCGCCGTCGCGTCGTCTCGCTCGCAGAAAGCAAGTACGCTCTTCGGTATGGACGAAAGGATTTCGATACATCCCTTCAAGTACCACGCATATTCGCGGTCGGTAAGCTCGCCTCGGCCATGACGGCACAGCGGACATGTACAATTGATTCCCATATTACCTCTTGAGATCGGTCTTAAGTTCGCTGAAATGTTCGTAGTATTGCTTGGCGGCGTCGATAGAATCACTCAAGTAGTTCTTGTACTCACGCAAGCACTGCAAGGATGCCGAATCGATGTTTTTATCGATTACTACTGCACATGCCGGACGTGACGCCTTGATATCGTCATATTCTTTGGTAAGCATCTGTTCTTCCGTCGGGGTCACGAGATGGACAAGTAACGCCAGAAGGAATAATAAAATTGCTGTGAAGAATGGAGGATTCCAGTTAGTTTCCATTGCGATCGCAAGTGAGCTACCACCAGTAATCGCAAAAATACACATCAGTACACAGTACGTGTCAAAATAAATTTCCCACATAATTAATTATCCAGGTATTCAATCTGTGCGGACTTGAAGTTATGGTGTTCAGACCAGTCGTCGCTGTCCTTGTCGTAGATACGCCAGTAGTCCTTGTTGTCATCAACATACCCACGCTCGGTTTCGTATACGGTAACCTTGCCATCCATGTCTGTAATGATGACCTTTAGCGGCGTGTGGATATGGTTAATTGAGGAAATCAACGGCATTCCGAATGCGATAATAAGAACTACCAAAACCGCCAGGATAACAGTGTCACCCATATCCGCATCATGCTTGGCATGTTTCACGATCAAGGCAATCAAGAAGATTACCAAGATAATCACGACCACAGAAATCCAATAAATTGTTGAAAGCATAATCATTCTCCTTTCATGTCTTGCATGAACTGTTGTTTGAACACTTCTTTAGGAACAGTCTCCACGTGGTCACGTTCGAGCCAACCGTCCTCGGTTTCCTTGTATATTACCTTTGTGTCGCCTTCTCGGCTGAACCTTGTGTAGCCGAAAGGCTTCTCCTTGACAGTCTTCATGTTGTCGAGCTGGTCTTCCTCGGTAACACGGATACCCTTGCTGATAGCCTTGCGAGCGCAGTCCTCGCAGAGGTTGGTAATCCATCCACCGGTAGTCCAGATGACACGCTTGCCGTCGGCAGTGCGTGGTTCCTTGCCACAGTCGGCGCATATCCAGCTTGACAGCGATTCGGCGATACCGTTGAGAGAGTCCTCGCCAGTAGACACGGACGTGTACACACGGAGTTCTCCGTACTTTTCCTTCACGTCAATGAACTCGAAGCAATTCTTGGTTTCGTCGTCCCAGGAATCGTACAGCTTGAACAGACGGGGTAGGTAGCGGTTCTTCCAGAGGTCTTCCCATCCGTGGCCGTCCCAGTACTTGTAGTAGTTGTTCTCGACATCTTCGGCTTCGGACTCGTGCAGCGGCTTATTGCTGCCGTATTCCTTTCTGAACTTCAAGAAAGGGTACTTGTGCAACAAGTCCAGCATGTCCTCGTCGGAGATCGGATATTTAGGTGTGAATGCGCTCATTATCTGCGTTTCCTTCTGGTAGCTCGGTTCTGCTTGAACGGATTGAGTGAATACGGCATAGGAACTATACGACAAGTCGGTGGAACCATCTTTACCCTAGCTGGCATGATAAGCGGCAATGCGTACTGTAGTGGATTAAACTCACTCATGATTTCCTCTTCTTTGGGTACAAGTTTCTCGCAGTTGGTTCAAGCCACTTGGTAGTTCCGAAAACCCTGATGGTATATTTGTCGGGAACCTCTTTGTTTTCATAGAACTGGAGGTACTCAATATGGGTACGAATCCTATCACAATCTTTCGAACATACACTACGTTCCTTGACGTGACCGTTACCCTTTGCAAGCCATTCGGACAGTGTCTTGTATGTCACACGCTTAGCCATCATTCGTCCTCGTCTAAATCCTTGGATCTCCAGAACTCATGGTCAATGCACTTCTCGCCGCCACCGATACCACTGTCGCTGAACTTGTCGGAGGCCAGCAAGAACAGACGGTTATCTGAACGGTAGACTTGGAACACACCGCTCCAGCCGCTAGGATAGTCGACGAACACCTCGTCGGAGTCGTGCAGTTCCTTGTTCTTCAGCAGCTTTTTAAGCATACCTACGGTAAGCTTTTCCATTTTAGCTTGCTTGTTGTCCGTCATAGATTCGCCGTTAGTCATTCGGAACCTCGAATAGCCAGTTCGGCTTGTTGAGCGAGAGACCCATCGTTCCAGACAACGGAGTCGCCGTACAGTTGCGCTCGCGGCACATCTGCATGAGGATGTAGAAGAAGTCGATGTCCGGAATCTTCACGCGGCGCTCGGTACAGAACTCTTCCACGTTCTTCTGCCACCAGTTGTGGTTGATTACCACATGGCTAGGGACTACTGCGGCTTTCCAGTCGGCATGCAGCGACTTTGTACCGCTGAACTGGTCGAAGAACGGATCGTGTTCCGACGACGGCATGTCCGGAATGAAGATCGGTTCGAACACGACCTTCTGCAGAAATTCGCGGACGGACTTGATGCGGTCCTGGGTGAACTTGATGCGGTCTTCCTCGGTAACCTTCTTGTTGGTAGCTGGCATGTAGAAATAATCAGAAATCATTAGAAAGTCCTCAAGTGAGCAATAAATTCAGCCAAGCCTTCTGCATAGTAGTGGAGTCCGTCCGCAAGCGCATAGAATTCATATGCGACATCTTTCATGGTCTTGTCGTCACTGATTTTATATTTGATATACGTTACATCTAATCCATAAGTCTTGATAAGTTCAGTAAGCTGGTCGAGTGTCACTTCGTACGGGAATTTCTTATCGATATATTGGTCGAACCTGTAGTCGGTTATAGTGCAGTTCACGTAGAACTTTCCATCGGCGTCCATGGCGACGAGCTTCGTCTTGCCGCCACAGAGGTAGTATTTCCCATCGAAGTCGTGATTTATGGTAATCTGGACTGCGCTGGAACCAAGGATATCGTCCCGTGTGACGTCGATACCGGCTTTCTCAAGTCGACGGTGCATTTCGAACAAGTCATTGATCTGCGGCAACGTAGCAGTCAGCTGTTCCATTGCGTTTTTAATTCGGTTGATCTCATACTGGTTCGACCATGCTGTTTTGCGTTCGTTAGCCTCGATGGCCTTGTCGATGATGCCGAGATACTTATCGCTATTGCAAGTAAATAATGGTTCTACCTTCGGTGCGCCCTCGTAATCTGCATCTACTACGGTTTCGTCATACTTGCAGCCATATTCATAACGGCGGCTGGTGTCGAGAATTGTCCGGAAGACATGTTCGACAATCGTCTTCACTTTCTCTGCGACTTCTTCGCTGACCAATCCTTCGGTAAAGTCACGTGCCATGTCGATCACTTGGTGCTCACGAGCTTCGTCAAGAATGGGCGTGCCTAAGAGATTCTTGTACGCGGCAATGTCCTTGGTAATGTTAATTCTCCGTACAAGGCACGTCACGATCTCTTGATCGATCGTGTCAATCTCCTGTCGGCATTCGTCAATAAGTTCATTGGGTTCCATACGCAGTCTCGTGAGTTATGGTACAAATATAGCAATACATTTCAAACTTGTCAAGAAACCGATAAACTATGGTCAAATAGCTATTTTAGGTAACAAACATGAAAGAAATCGAACAGTACAAGGCTTTTATCGAGAGCGTTTGTAACATTTACGGCATTGTGGACGCCATCAAGCCTCTCCAGAAGGGTCTGGACGCCATGATGGAGGCCACTCTGGGCATGGAGAACATCGGCGCTTACGATGTAGACGACAAGTTCCTCAACCAGATGTCCACCGACGAATACGAATCGAGCAATGCGGATCCGCAAGCCGCCAAGCAGCTGTGGGACGTGTTCGACGAGGCGTTCGCATCGGCTAACGGCGTTGACGCTGCCTACCAGAAGGCGCTGGACGATCTTTCCGCGCAGGGCGTTGACACTTCCATATTGCCGCAAGACAACAGCGAATACATCGCGGCTTTCGGCACCAGCATAGAGTCCGACGAGTCCGAACAGCCGTGGATGTGCGAAGCTTGTGCCCTTACCGAGGCACACCGTGACCGTACAACCGGAGGAAACTGGTTCGGCAAGACATTGCGTGACCAGAACAACTATGATGCAAAGGTTCGCCAAAAGAACGACCGCAACTTGTATGTGCCGACTGCCGAGATGTCCGAGGACTTGTACAACGAGGTGTCCAACGACGGCGACCCGGAATGGGCAGAACAGCATGCCAACTATTGGAAGCAGAACAGCCCTCTGGATAACAAGGCCGACAAGACCAAGACGTTGGGCAAGACAACCGACGACTACGGTTACTTCAAGGAAGGTGCCAAGGGTATGGGCCAGTCAGGCAAGTTCGGTGACGCATGGGCACTGGCAGACAACGGCACGTCCACTGGTCAGAATTCAGGATTTGCTCCATCAGTCCGCCGTATCATGAAGCGCAAAGAGAACGAGTTTTTGAATCGTGACATGCAAGACCAGCTCGCCGACATGATGGTTACCGATCCGGTAGATGACGGCACGGATTATGAAAGCGCCATCCGCGAGCTTTGCGACCGCTGGTGCACTACGCAGTCAGAAAGCGGAAATATGGTGTCCGACAACGATTTCCGCAAGTATGTCGATTCGATACTTGCGAACAATATCTAAGCTCATTAGATTAACGTATTCAGCTAGGCGGCAGCAATGCCGCCTTTCTTATTTCCGTCGGCAAATCCGATAAACTGCCAAGTAGCTAAGTTCGGGCATGGAACATGACACCAGAACAACTCCAATATTCCAATTTTATACGTTCCATATGCGAGTCGTATGACTGCGCATCTGCTACAAAACCGCTTCAAGAAGCGTTCGGATATTTGTGCGAGGCGATCGCCAACGATAAGCCGAAATTAATCCGCCGGATATACAACGCGACTCAGCCGCTGACTAGCCACCTTTATAAGGACGACAACTGGGCTGGTGTGTACAGACTTCTGGCTACCATCAAGCAAGCGGCCCCGGAAGTCCAGTTTACTTTTGGCGCAACTGACGGCGGATACAGCAACCCTGGCGAAGACGGAATGCCCCGTAGGAAAACTTACGAAATCAACGGGACAACTCCCAACGGAAAGACTATTGTAGGACAACTACACTGCGACGCAGCTGGTACTGTAGAAAATCCGTTCAGCGCATACGACATGACGCTGATTCTCAACTAAGGGCTTCAGCGTTCGCCATTGCCGGTGTCATAGGTGAAACGAGCAATTTCCTTCAAGACATGGGAATAGTCTTCGGTATTCTGCGTATAGAAGTGGAAGAAGCGGTTGACCGGATGTACGATGAGGTCGGGGTCGATGACGGAAATGACATGGATATACCAGTTGTCACTGCTCATGTTGCCGAACTTCTTGACGGTCACATTGAACACGTGCTTGAAGATGTTATTGAAGTGGTAGGGGAACGAGATGGGGAACATTTCGTCCGCGATGTCGTTCAAGAGGCGCTGCAAGCAGTGCGGCTTGTCTTCATCGGTCACGTTCGTCAGATCGGTTTCGGACTTGACAACGACGAACCTCACTCGGCGTTCGTCGTCATAGATCGTGGTTCCGTCCGGCTTGGTGATGCGGTAGAAATTCAACGGCAAGTCTTTGAATGTCTCGAACTTCCAGCCAACGTACTTGTCGATAAGGAATCGAGCCGGGTATTCGGACGGCTTCTTCAGTTCGGACTTCTCGATGGGTGCGAGACGGTCTCCCCACAAAGCCTGACACAGCACGTTCGACGCGAAGTGCCACGATGCACCGGAATGGTTGTCCGATTCCATGGCCTTGTAAGCCTTCTGTGCGGATCTCACGCAGCTGGAGAAGTATCCGCCCCAGCCGTCGTTATGTTGCTTTTCCATGAATTCCGCAAAGCGGTCGAATTCCTTATCGTACATTGGTCTACCTCATTAGTTATGGTACAAATATAGCAACAACACTCATGCTTGTCAAGCCGGATTCATAAAAAAGGCTAATTTCGGCATAAAAATGATAAACTAGGGGCATGATGTGCGACTTCCATTCCTACCTTTATTCTTTATCAACGTCACCTCTCACCGAGGCGGTCATCGCACTGTACGAGGCTTCCGAGGGTGACGCGAGAAAGTACATGAAGAAGATGCTCCAGTCCATGGGTCTTGAACAAGAGCTTGCCGATGACTACGGAGAGAACTGGTCTGAGGCCGTGTTCAACAAGATCCGTGACTCGTTCGTACATCAGGGATGCGATGTATACTTCGTACCGGGCATCGCACGAATCGCATACGGCGAGCTTGACTTCGACAGCGACGACGAAGACACGCAGAAGGTGGCGCAGCTCCGCAGTCTGGTCAAGTTCATAACACTCGCACACAAGGGACAGTTCACACGCAACTTGGAAAGGATCTCGGTCATACAGGAAGGGCCGCAGAAGGGAATGAAGGTCAAGTCCAAGCCGTTTACCTTTGACCAGCTGGCCGACATGTTCGGCAACGAGTCGAGGTCTGCTACAAATGCCGAACGGGATCGGTTCACCAAGGACAATCAGTCCACCGACAACGGATACAAGATAATCGAGCTGAAGAATTTCGAACAAGCCCATCAGTTCCTTCCGTACTGTACTGCAGATCCTTGGTGCTACCTAGAGAGCAAGTACACGTTCGATTCATACGCACAAGGCGGTAACAAGCTGTACATAGCGCTGGCACCCGGCTTCGAGAAGCTGAAACCAGGCGACCCAGGATACGGACGTTCGATGATCGGTTTCGACATGGGGCCAGTCGACGAGAACGGGAAGTCTGAACTATGCGTATGCAACAACCGATATAACCATGCGCCTAACTTGGAGCATGAAGAAGGCGTAGGAACAGGCGATGACGCCTACAACGAAATCCAGCTCTCAAAGATACTCGGATTCCCAGTATGGGAGAAGTGTCCAGGATATACCGAGGACGAGCTGATAGCTATTGGCCGTATAACCCCATTGACTATCAGGAAGCTTATTCCGACTGTGGAATTTGGAAAGAAACTACTTACCGATGAGCAATTTAGGGATGAATTCTCAAAGACCAATCATTTGCTTATTCAATCTGGTAGGGCGTTCGAACCCAATCATACGATGAGCATATTTACCGTACGCGAAGACGGGAGTACGTCATTCGATCCTATAGTGAGCGTACTGGTAACAAATGACGCACTGTATTGGTATCAAGATTCATACGAGGTTGACTCTCAGCATACGATCTTCACTCTTAAGCTGCTGAACAACAAGGCTCTGTTTATCAAGAATGACGGAACCGTACTTATTGATATCCAGTTCGACAAAGTCATGCATAATCATGGTCAGTTCCCGGTTGGCGTTGGAAAGGCCGACGATGATCACAACATCAAATACAACTTCATTGACAAAGAAGGCCATTTCATATCAAAGGAATGGTTTGACGAAATAAGCGCTTTCCGTCGTGGAGACGAATACACTATCGTTCGCAACGGCGACAAAACGAATCTCATCATGTATAACGGTAAGATAGTATTTCCGACATGGGCGGACAATATCGAGATACTTGTATTAGACAGAGGCACTGCGGTCGCAGTCTATTATCCGAATCATATTCTCTTGCTCAATTCTGATCTCGCCCCGATTTGCAATGCGAAATCATTTGAACGAATACATGGCGAACTGTTTGTTACCAAACCCGACGGCAAGAAGAACCTATACGATTCGTGGAACCAGAACCTGTTATGTACCAAATGGGTTGACGGCATAGACGATACTCGGTATACTGCGCCGCAAAATCGATACTGCTATATAATATATGACAAGGCGAACGGTTACAACTTGATAGAGACCGGAACACATCGTCCGTTGCTTCCTTGCTGGGTCGACGAGATGAAATATATTTCTCGTGGGTTGTTCCTAGTAGTCAAGAACGGAAAGATCAACCTGTACGATCCTTACCACGTTGATTTTCTATTGCCGCAATGGTGCGACAATTCAGGACATACACCGACGAGGTGCATTGCTGATAGCGACGCAGCAATGAAACGATACCCTCAATTAGCTAATAAGCCTTGTGACACCTACGATCCGTACATCATAGAAGATCTGTACATTGACGGTCAAAAGTATGTCTACTTTGGCGGACATATGTATCCGGAACAGTCGCTCACGTAATGTAACTGATAAACTGTCGAGTGAACACAATTAGGTGATCCACATGACCCAAGAACAAATCGCTTACGCTAACTTTATCAAGACAATCTGCGAGTCTTACAACTGCGCAGACGCTACCAAGCCGCTTCAAGAAGGCTTCGCCGCATTGTGCGAGGCTCAAGCGCTGAATGAATCTTGGCTGGACACTGCGAAAAAGGCTGCATTGCCTCTGGCAGTAGCTGGCGGTATTGCTGCAACTGGTGCGGCAGCTGGCGCGGCTCATGACTATGACACGAAAACGAGATCGGAAATGCTCGATGCCCACTGGGCAAACTGCGGAATTTCTCCTAAGGCATCACACTTGCAGTACATGCCGTCCAACAACAGCGAACAAGCTGTCGAGACTGCATACCAACTCCAAGACCAGTTGGACAGCATTGCAAATGCTGACCAGTTCGGCGGCAAGCTAGTCTCTCCGGAATTCCAGAACCGTATTTCCAAGGACATCAAGTCAGTAGAAAACGCCAAGGACGACGCGGCCAAGAAGGCCGCTACCCAGCAACTCAACCTTGACATTAGGCAAGGCAATAACTTGGTCTATACAATCAGCCATGGCAAGTGCCCTGATGGAAAGACAGTGTACGCCTCACCGAAGTCGACAATCCTCAAGACTTGGAACGACTAAGGAATAGGTGAACGGAAATGAGTATCTACGTTGTCGGATCCAAGAGCAAGAAGTTCCTTCCTCTCGACGGATTCCATAAGAAGTTCTTGGTCGACGAGAAGCACGAGGGCGACAATATCGACCATCTGAATCCCTGGTACTGCGAGCTTACCGGACTGTACTACATGTGGAAACACGACGAGGACGACATTGTCGGACTGGAGCACTACCGTCGTTACCTTACCGTAGACGGATGGACTCCAATCAGACGGCAAGAAGCCGAAAACTACTTGAAGAAGTACGACGTACTCTGCGTCAAGGTCAACTACCCTTACACCGGCATCAAGGACTACCTTATCAAGAACCGCAAAGCGGAGGCTACCAACTCGTATATAGCGTTGCTGGCCACGATGTACGGACGTGGGTACGCCGACCACTGCATACGTTACCTGAACGGACACGAGCACGTACTGGGCAACATGTTCGTCGCTAAGCGAGAGACCGCCAACAAGTATTGCGAGTTCCTATTCAAGTCGATGTACACTTGGTTCATGCTGCAGCACAAGATGGGAATCCCGGTAGAGGGACGCATATGTGGTTACATTGCCGAGTTCTTATATGGTGCGTGGCTTTCGGCGAACGGTAAGCGGCTTAAGACTGTCCACTTGAGGATGACGTAATGAACTTTGAAGAATACTTGCATTCCCTCCCACGGACACCTCTTACCGATGCGGTTCAGTCTCTGTATGATTCGTGCGCTCTCATGGAGACACCGATGGGCACGTCCGAGTTCGACAAGGAACACCTGTCCAAGCACTACGAAGAAAATAAGACGAGTGTCGACAGCCGTTCCAAGGACACCTTTGTGTCCAGCCGTTACAAGACGGATGAGAATGGCATCAAGTGGCTGTACACGAAGAAGCGTGACCCTTTCACGATCTACATGGCAGCGCTAGATGGACGGATACAGTTCGAGTCCAACAGCGACGAGCTCACGCAAGTATATAACTCGATAAAGACTCCGGAAGACCTCAAGAAAGCTTTCCAAGGAGCATTCAAGCCGTATTATAAAAATTGCGTGGAAATCTACCAAGTATTGAAGGCGACCATGAAGGGTACGACAAAGGTCTACCGTGGACTAAGTTTCTCGAAAGAAGCCTTTCAAGACATCGCTCAGACAAAGAAAGATCTGGCAAGCAGCGATGCATTGATAAAGCTAATCGGCAACAAGACCAAGAAATTCAATTCGTTTACTACAGACAAGGAACGAGCTGAGTCAATGGTCGAGCCGGGTTCAACCTCGTTCGGCAAATACTACGTTATACTGGAAGGCGATGCAGAACCTAATGACATCAACTATGCATTCACCGCATACCAGCGAGGTACATATCACGGCAATAACGAGAACGAGATAAGCATCAACAACGTAAAGAACTTGAAAAACCTTCACATCATCGAAAAGAACCTTCCCAAGATGAGCGAATTGCCTGATAAATGGGACAACACGAAAACCATAGAAGGTATGGGCAGCATACGAAAAATGCTGGAATCACCAAACGCAGTTGCCGAGTTCGCGCTGACTGCGGACGGAAATGATGATACAGAAGGTAATTTCTTTGATAAGCCGGACGGACTTGTATGCATATATCTCTATGCACAGCAAAAACTTGCATTGTTCGACAAGGCTACCGGCAAGAAAGTGCTGGGCTGGTTCAAACGCCTAATGGCCGATACAGCCGTAAAAAACAATCCGTATTACATATGCGGATTAAATGACAACAGTTACGCCATATATGACAAGAATTATCATAAGCTAGTCGACAATATCTACTTCATAGAGGATCCGCTGGACAGCGTACCTCACGGAAAGTATGTCTATATCGTAAAGAACATGGCTCTAATCAACTTCATTGACTTCACCACGAATAACTACGTGATATACAACTTAACTTCGAATAAGCCTATATTGAACACAGACGACATAGACGCCTACCATCACATGCTCGGCAAGCTTGGCGGAGTCAAGAGAACCCGATAAAGAAAATGCCACCGAGTATCGGTGGCCTTTTTATTAGTCCTTGTAGTGGCAATCCTTGAGGAACTGCTGGTTATCCGACTCGATGTTCAGAAGGATCTTCTCGATAGGTTTCAAATCTTCCTTTTTCATCTTACTGGCGTAATAACCGTACCGATCGCCTTCCTTCAGTTCGCTTGCGGACTTGGTCTCACCTACGTTGCAAGAACCGCCGTACTTGATGTTGCTGCCAGCCTTGATGGCGTCAGCCCAAGACGGGAACTTACCCTTGTCCGTAGCGTAGTGGAACGGTAGGATGATCTTGATTTCAGCACCGTGTTCACGGTTGAATTCATCCTTGTACCAGTCCTCGATGTAGCCGTGAATATGGACAGTGCGCTTGGTAAGTGTCCTGTCCTTCTTGGGTACTTCGATTTCGAGGTCGCAAGAGAACTCTAAGTCATAAGATTGGTACTGGTAATCGTGCGCCGGAGAGACGCGGCCTCGTTCCTTGAAGAACTCGTAGATTACCTTGTACGGACTGTTGCGGAAATACGTATCGTACTCTTCGAGACGTTTATCCTTTGCCGCGCTCAAACGGTCACGGATGCGCTTCTTGTCTGCTTCTGGCAGCTTGTCGAAGTCAAGTGGTTTAGCCATCTTGTCGAGACCGTCGTTGAACTGGATGCCACGCCAGGTCAGTCCGCCGTGTTCCTTTGCGATGGCGTCGATACGGTCGTTGTTGTGCTGGATAATCTTCTTTACCATTGCAAGGAAGTCGGCACCGCTTACACCGAATGGATGCTTTGGCCCGTCATAGCCCCATTCGCCAATGAACTTAGTTGGCATGCTAATCTTATGCTTCTTTGCGTATTCCACGAACGGAGATTCCGCATCGAAATAGAACACTGGTGCCGGATTGCCAGCTTTAGAACGGATACACACCCTCTGGTCTCGGTGAGTGTTGATGAAGTGGTCGATATTCTCGCTGTATTCGAGGAACGGAAGCACATAGCCTGCGCATGAACGACTGAACGGAGAGTCGAACCAGTACTTGGCGTCATGGTCGTATTGATCATCACGATTCATGCGGAATCCCAGTTCATTCATTTCCTTGAAGAACTGCTTTCCTTCTTCGGTATTGTCAGCCCACAGTTCGAGAGGAAGGTTGACTCCGTCAGGCATCGGCTTGCCTTTCTTGACATAGGGCATAGCCTTGACAATATCCATGAAGTGAGGGAACCTACAGGAGAGACCGATGTCGTCATCACTAAAGGTCTGTACGAGGTCACCGACAGTCGCTTTGATATCGAGCTGAATCCAACGCTTCTGGAGATCAGTAATCTTGATGTCGATTACGAGTTCTTCTCCGTCGATCTCGCCGACGAACTTGAGAGAACCCTTGGTGCTGTACACGACAGCTTCCTTCAGCTTCGCTACTTCCTCGATAAGCTTGAGGACGTTGTCTTCCGGATGGTGCTCCTTGCCTTCCAGTACCTTGAGGAGAGGAGCCGCCTTGTAGAGTTCGTTTTCTGCTAGAGGTTTCTTAGCCATGGTTGTACCTACTTGTTTGCGATTTCAAATTGCGTGCTTACGAAGTCCAGGAACTGGCCTACGGTGAGGTCTCTGACGGGAATTTTGAGTTTCTTGGACTTGAACGGCTTTCCAGCCAAGTCATTTACAAACATCTTGTACCAGACAGTCTGACGGTCGACAAAGATGTCACCCAGAGTAAACTGGTTTAGAGGCTTTTGGGGGAGTTTCCAACTTCCACGAATGTCCATGAGTGACGTATACTTTCCATACGTATGATCAAGCAGCGGTGCGTCAATCTTGTGTAAAAACAGATGGTCTTCCGGAAGGACATAGAGCAATACTTCTACAGCCGACTCGAACGTGAGCTTTTCTTGCTTCATAGCCACAATAGTAAAGATGTTGGGCTTATCGAAGTGTTCTTCATCGGTCTCGTACAGAGAATTAACGTCTATATTTGGTTCATCCTTTTTCTTTGGCGGAACCGGCTTGTCATCCTCGGAGAACTTGATGATTTCTGCCGGACACACATCGACGGCATCACGGATTTCCGTGTCCCATGTTGCGAAGTCCTTGCCGATGATGCTGACATGATCTTTTCTGTCCAGATGGAAAATTGCGTCACATGCGGCCTCGCATGCGCCACACGAGACACACTGTTCTTGGGATTCGTCGATCCATACTTTCGTAATCATAATTGTCTCCTAATATCGGATAAGTCCAGGCATGCACTCGTCGAAGTCTTGATGGTACTTGCCGTTGTCGCCAGCCTTCATTGCCTTCTGGAGAAATTCAATGGCGGTTTCCTCGGTCTCAAATACCGGATCTCTATACAGCGGACTGTATATGGACATGGAACCCATGACGGTATCTGCGTACCAGTACTCGTACGGCTTCCAGCGAAGGAATCCGGCCTTCCACTGGGGAAGGTAGCCTCTGTCCG
>Ga0310694_10001056_pt1 | contig 32590 bp, 34 predicted proteins | sample 174DNAGHGhighgp2_FD_203884 | JGI IMG/M metagenome (GOLD analysis project Ga0310694, IMG submission 203884) | Sheep rumen microbial communities from Palmerston North, Manawatu-Wanganui, New Zealand - 1742 DNA GHGhigh gp2 (v2) (version 2) | ecosystem: Host-associated > Mammals > Digestive system... | reverse complement strand
TCGTAGACGCCATTTGCACGGACGATACCCACAAAGTAAGTACCAGCTTCCGGAGCAGTAACAGCGGTAGAAGTCGTCACAGTCTTGGCATCGCCAGTCCAAACGACAGCATCACCGTTCTCCATGGCAGCAACGCGAGTACCACCGAGCTTAACGTCAACATCGTCAACCGGGATTGCGATCGTTGCAGCGTTGTTAGCCACGTCAACATCTTCCTTAGCGATGAAGGCGTACGGCTGAGCAGTTTCGTCACCAACGAGGTCGCAAGCCACGATGCCGTCCACGTAGAACGGGGTACCGGCCTGGATCTTGAAGGCAGAACCAGCGTTAGAGCCGAGCGTGATGGTGAGAACGTTGTCAGCAAAAGAAGCGAACTTTGCACCATCCATTGCAGTGGCAAGGGCAGCCGGAATCTTGATGGATTTCAGGAACCTCTGAGCACGGTAGTCGGCACCATGGAAGTTGCCAACGAGGCCCTGCTTGTACATGTCCGGAGCATTGACCGGAACAAACTGTGCGCCCTTAGAGGTCACAATCGCTTGGATCATCGGATCAATGAACCCGTAGAGAGGTTCAGCCGTGATGGAGCTGAGGTGGGCAGAAGCCATGGAAAGCGGTTCAAACTCGCCCTTCTTGCCGACGAAGCAAGTTGCGCACTTCGGAACGTCACTGTTGATGGACTTCTTGAGAGCACCGTTGATGAGCTTCAAGCCGTTCGGTTCAGCAACTTCCTTATCGAAGTCAAGATCAGTCTTGCCTTCGACAGCGTTCGTCTTGACCGGGATGTGCCACGGTTCGATGGAAAGATTAACAACACGTTCGACGACGTCGGTCTTTGCACCCGGATTGATGGAAAGGGAATTTTCCACTTCACCGGCATCGCGGATCACGAAGCCGTAAACTTGTCCGTTACGCTGCTTGCCAGCGATCTGGCCCTTGAAGTAGCCCTTGGAACCGACCGTAAAATACGGTGCCATTTCAGCAGCACGAAGTGCCACGAGTTCGGTCTGGTAGTTGGTCTCGATATGGTTGGCAGTCGAGATAGCTGCATCGGGAATGGTACGTGCCATAACTTTTTATTCTCCAGTTAAAGTTTTAAGTTCCGCGTGGATTCTCCGCCAGATAGCGGTTCCAGTCGCGCTTTGTTGTTTCCCCGGAAGAGCCCGGAGTCTGTACCAAGCTTCCGACAATCGGCAACGGCCTCTTCTTCGGTGCTTGCGGTACGGTTTCTTGAGATTCCGACTGAGGTTGAACTTTCTGCGGAGCTGCATGGGTTCCGACGGACTTCAACGTCTGCTGTAGCTTAAGACGACGTTCAAGCGCGTACAGTGCATTTTCCTTTCGCTTAGCTGAGCGTTCAGATGCGATCTGTTCGCGGATGTTCGGATTGCGCATGAGCGTGGCGATCATTAACGGAGCTATAGGTGAGTCACCCAGGAAGCTGTCAATCGTCTTTTCATTGTCATCGTTTTCAGCCAACCAGTCCTTGAACTTGTCGCTTCCGTTACGGAGCAATGTCCAGTAAGACTGACGTTCTTCATCGGTGGCAAAGCAGTCGTTGACTTGCTTAGCGTGACGTTCCATTTCATCCTGTCGGCGAACTTCCGCATCTTCGCGGTCACGTTCAGCCTTGAGGCTGTTAAGTTCCGATTCTTCGCGCTGTAACGCAAAGCGGTGGTCTATGTAACTACGTAGATCATTCGGATCGAAGTCGATCTGTTCAAGCGGTGCATACTTGGCCATCTTCGCTTCAAGCTCGGCAATACGCTTGTCCCTAGCTTCAATATCGCTCTGGGCCTTTTTGTATCGCTTGTGCTCCCTGGCAAACGCATAGTCAATCTGCTCTTGCTTGGTCGGCTTCTTTTTCGGCTGCTGAGGAACTTCCTCTGCCTTGGTCTCGGTCGGTTCTGTGTTCTGCGATTCGCGGTCGCTTCCCTCAGTCACTTCCGGTACTGGAGCTTCGTTGGTCACCGCTTGCTCTCCAGTGGCTTCAGCGGTGCTCTCCGTCTTTACAGTTTCATCCGGTTGCGAGGCGGATTCCCCATGCAAGGACTTCAAGTAGTTCATGGCTTCATTTGTATCCATGTTATTTTAATCTCCCACGAGACATTTGTATGACCGCGTCCCTTCGCGGTGTTTCTATTTAAAAGTTAGTGTCAGTATTTGTCAACTATTTCGGCAAGTAGGTATGAGCCTTGCCCCAGTCGCCAGACCAGCTGTTGATGCGCTTGCCTATGGATGCCGGACGTGCAACAAGTTCGGCAAGTGCCTCGGACGCCTTCACCGGATCCGGATTGCCACGGTACTGGTATTCCTTGTTACCAGAGGCGAACTTGATGTAGATGTCTCCGTTAGGGCCGATACGTGCGCTCTTCACTGCGGAAGACGTAGGCGTTACCGGACGTCTGGGTTCCTTGTCGTTCCACCACTTGTCCAACGCTTCTTCGGCCTTGATACCGAGCTGTACAGCCTTTTCCGGCGGTAGGTTTTTCTTGTCCAAGAAACTGCGTAGAGCTTGTTCGTGCTCTTCCGGAGTCTGGTGGATGAAGGCGTTACGGTTTTCAGGCGTGTCGATAAAGCCAGCGTTGTTCTGCTTCATTCCCGGAACGAATACGACTCCGGCGTCGAAGTCCATAGGCTGTAGCTGGTCGTCGGCCAATGCCCTTGCGATATCGATGCTGGAAACCTGTTCGCCACGGATAGGATTGTTGTTAGGTGTCGGCACGAATGCGCCACCCTTGACAACTGTCTGGACAGTCTGTAACGGCATAGACCGCATGGCGGCTCCGCCAAGCAGTCTAGCAATGAACCCAAGCGCTTCCTTTGTCTGGTCAGCCATTAGTAACCTCCGAGCATACGGTTGTTATCGTCGATGGTCTGTTCCATCTTGTCTTGAGCTTCCATGACGAGCTTCTGGGATTCGATATCCATCTTCTGCTGGTCAATGGAAGCATCAGCACCAGCCTTCTCGGCATCAAGCTGGAGTTTGGCTTGGTCGATCTGGTGGTCAAGTACTGCCTTGCTCCAGTCAAGCTGACGCTGTTCACGCTTGTTGGACAGTTCCATCATCATGGAGTTGACTTGCTGCTTGAGCTGTTCGTTCTCTGCCTGGGTAGCCTCAAGCTGTTCCATCGCCTGGTCTGCGACCATCTTGATCTGCTTGATCTCATGGATAGCGTATGCGTCAAGATCCTCATTGGAAACAAGCTTCAGAGTAGGATCCATGTTGGCGACGATATCTTTGCTCAACATCTTGGCGTCGTCGGTAGACAGCGTGTCGGCATAGTACTTGGCGAGTATCGGCTGCATGGCTGGCGGCAACAGCTGTGCCATCACTTGCAGCTCTTGACGACGCTTCATGTTGGACGTTATGACGTCCGGGCCAGCTTGCAATGAGAACTTGAGACGTTCGCCGCCAGTGAGCATTTCGATGACACAAGTCCACACTGCCCTCATAGCCTCATAGGCATGGGCATACAGACAAGCGACGTTGCTTTCACGGTTTGCAGCTTGTTCAAGAACTTCAGTTGCTGTACGCTGGGTATCCACACCGCCAGTAACGGAGCCTTGAATTCCGGTCGGCGGGACGCCGAGCACAGCTGCCATGAGCTGTTGAGTAGTGTTGATGACGTTCTGGAGATCATTAGTCTCGATTGCTTCTTTTAGAGGGATCGGTGGGACGTCGCCGTTGAAGGTAACGACCATTGAGTCATTTTCGCAACATCTGCGTAGAAATTCTTCGTTTCCGTCAATGGCCTCGGTAGGATAGATAAAGTTCGCCTTCGGGCTGCGGTTGATACGGCCAAGCATGGTGGAGTAGGCAAGGTTGAGACCGAGCTGAAGACCGTATGTCTTCTGGACGATGCCAGTGTAGTCGATTTGACGGTTTCTGGTAATCTTATACCCGGCGAAACGGAAGATAGGAACGAACGTCGTCGGAAGTTCTGCGCTTTCGACTACCTTGTCACCGCATACCTTGTACATGGAGACAAATCCGTTTTCGTTCTTTTCGTAGTAAGTAACGATAGGTATGGAGTTCGTTGGACGGCGAATCCACTGGTCGCCGATGTCGTAGCACTTCGGAAGTGAAGCCGGGAAGTTAAGCGGTATGACATCTTCACCGTAGAGTCTCTTGGCCTTGCGTACGCTGATCCAGTTGACCACTGCGCCTTGCTCAGCATCACGTGCGGAATCCTTGACGACGGTCGGATCGAGTGCGACGGCTGAAGGATCGGCAATGCACTCCGGAACGATCTTCGGTTCGCCAGTTAGTTCGTCTTGAATAGTGGTAACGACGATGTAGTTTGCACCGATGTCAACACCCTTGGAGAAGCATTCCAAGAAAGCGTTCTTGGCGTCGGAATCGGCTTCGATGGCGTTGATTGCGTCTTGGATTTCTTGGTTTGTAGCCGGGTCTTCAAGCTGGGCATGCCAAGGACTTGCTGAGATAGGCGATGCGATGGCTGCGTCAAATACCGACCACTGAGACAGATGCTCACAAGCACGGTCAACGCGACCCCACTTGGTAATCAAGTCGGTAGTCCAAAAATCGCCACTGTACATTCGGTCAGCTTCGATGCGACTGTTCACCGACGTCTTGTAATATGCAGATGAGTCGCGTAGAAACTCAACAATTCGTTCAATAATCTTTGGGTCGGTCTGCTTCATTTTGTGCCGTCCTCCTAATCCGAAGTTAGCGTCCCCAAGCGGCCATTATCCTTGCTGCTACTTGCTTCGCGTTAGTCTTCTTGGCAGTACCGTGAGTCATGCATCTGGCGTGGTTGGCCAGTATTAGGGCATCAAGGGCATCCGGACTGCGTCCAAGTGCCCGTTTGATATCCTCCTTGGGGAACATAGCGGTTCTTCCCTTCGGGTCGATGTAGTACAGAGCATGGCGCGTTTCTTCGCGAATCTTCTGACCGTCATCACTGTTTGGGACATAGAGGTTGGAGCCTTCGCTCGACTTGCGTAGCTCGAAGTGCATCTGAGTACGGATGTTGTTGTAGGTATCGTCGTCGGCCTTGGAGCCAAAGTTGATTGAGTCAATCTGCTTGAAGCTGGACTTGGAATAGTCATACAAGCCAGTACCGAAGCCGCCAGTTCCGTCTATAGCAACACCAGCAACAATGTACCGATGGCTGTAGTCAAGTAGCTGGGACACCAGTTGCTGGGTTTCTGAGTGGTGGAATCTGGCTGATTCAATAAAGCCATATTCATCAATGACGACGAATACGGAATCGTCACGGCCTTGTCCAGCGATGTCGCAACCTACCCAGACTGGGGACTGTGGCGAATGGACTGGACGTGTGTTGAGGAATGTTCTATCGTCGATGGCGACGTTGGCAGAACGGCTGTCAACGAATCGGCCAAGTATCTGCTGTTCGTATAGGTCAGTACCTGGCGGATAACGCTCAAGCAGTTCGGCACGGAATTCTTCGGAGTTCTTGTAGTTGTCAAGAGCGGATGCGTTGATTACCGCATTCGGGTACTTGGCGCAAAGGTTCTTGAACCATTCGTGTACTTGGTTGAATGAGTCCGGAGATGAAAACAGACGCTTCTTCGGTATCTTTACTTCCGGGCCACGAAGACGGTCGGACGCCCAGTTGTAAGCTTCCTCGCACTGGTATGCGGCTTCGTCCATCACTAAGCAGTCGATATTGGATAAACCTAGTATTCCGGTAGGATTTTCGGAAGTCATGCCGAAAGCAAGGCCACGGTCGCCGACATGGATTTCTTTTGCGGTCTTGTTGTAAGAATATGGAATTCCGAATTCTTCAAGGCGCTTCATTGTTTCGGTAAAGACTACGCGGTGAAGCGCATCATAGTTTTGGGCCGATACGATTAGACGCTTGCCGTTATACAGTTCTTTGGCGATGTAGCAGCTTGCTGCGAAAGTCTTTCCAGCCGAAATGCCAGTACACATGATGACCAGCGGATCATCATCACGGCTCATGAAGTCAAGCTGGTGAGGCAGAAGCTTCACTTCTTGAACATCTTCTAGCTGTTCTGCTGTTCCGGACATGGCTTGTCTAGTACGAACTTGACCGTCTTGATAGTGGTTTCGGTCTTGGCATCGACGTTCGCGTCAAGCTGTATCTTGTTGACGACTTCTTCACTTTGGTCGTGGGTAAGCCCGACTATTCGTAGAGCAGTCTGGATAACCTCAATCTTCTTGGTATCGCACTGCTTGACCGCCTTGAGCATTTCGCTGGCGAAGTCCATGTTATTGACCAACGTTGTCAGCATCTGCGCACGTACTTGCTTGCGCAAATTTCTCGCACGTACTGAGGCTTCTTGGGCCTGTCGTGCATTCATCGGTGTAAAGGCTTGCGGCAGCACCCTTTTTTTCTTCGGCTCGCCAGTAGCTTCGCCATTGTTGTCATTTTTTGACATTTCTCTAACCCTCACGCAAATATATTAAAGTCCCCTTGCTTGGGGACTTGTTGAGTAAACTTTACTTTACGAATCTGGACGTATCGATCCCCTTGAGAGGCATGTCGACATTCAGCTGTTTCAGCAGTTCAATGATCTTGTCCAGTCTCTGCACTACGGCAGACAGTTGGACATTGTCTTGACTAGCGGTACTGTTCGTCGTCACCGTCGTCGTATTCTGCTTCTTCGTTGCCATCCTTCTTCTCCCCTTCGGCAAAGTCTTCGCCTTCCATGATGATGTCGCCATTAAGACCGTCGATAAGTTCGCCTACGGCCTTGATATCATCTTCAGCGACGTTGTATCGGTCGAAGATTTCGTCAAGCTTTTCGATCAATTTATCCATGTATAAATCCCCAAGTATCTAAATAGAAGTTAGTAGGGGATATGAAAAAACCCTAGACCGAAGTCTAGGGTTTCCTACTCCACATTGCATGGCCGGACAGCTGAATGTGCGAAATAACAGGAAAGGAGATAACCGTCCGGCCTTTCCAATATAGATTAATCCGTATCAGACGTCAAGAGGTTTCCCGACTAATGATTCGAATTTCTGCTTGGCAAGACACTTATAGCACGTAAAGGTTCCGGTCGTGTAGCTGTAAAGACCCTTGTCACGGTCGCCGCAAGTGTCGCACTTGTAAACGACCATGAGTCCGGAGGCAAACAATTCCTTAAGGTACTGCTCTAATTCGTCTTCTGATTGTCTAAACCTGATTTCTTGCATAGTAGTTCCATCTGGGCGTTCAGATCCTTGGCTTGCTGCTGTCGTAGTGACTTCGTTTCGTAATACTTCTTGAGCTTGCGCTCTGCGTCCTTGATACGTTCTTGGGCGACGTATTCCTTGTCGGTACGTTTCATGCGCATGTGGTCACGATGCTGTATTAATCTCTTACGGCGTTTTTCATCGACTGTACTGAGGTCTATTCTACGCGACGTACGCGCACGGTTTAGTCTAGGCGTACTCCATTCCAGGTTGCTTGGGAAGTTGCTCTCGATGGTCGTATGTCCATTGATGTGATCAAGTTCGCAGAACGATATGAAGTCGTCCAGATGGTCCTGGAAGCGTCCTACCTGTTCCGGGAATGCGTCGGCGTAGATGTAGCTAATGCAGATCTTGCCGTTGGTTCGATAGTCGTTGAATTTGATGTAGCCGTTAAACGAGACATAGAGCTTTAATGGCACTAATTCGTCTTCGGTGATGTCGCCTTTTCTGTTGCGACTCTTGCGCTTGAGCAAAGCCATGTTTTCGCGGTTGACGTAAACGTCATAAGTTGACGCATGTGCAAATTTCTTGGAATCTATCATGATTCTTCTCCTTAAATACTCACGGATAAACATTTATCCGTGACCAGTTAAGAAGTTAGTAAATAAAATTCTGAATGCAAATCGACTGCGGACGGCCCGGTAAATCCCCTAAACCAAGCCGTATATATATAAACCCTTGATAAAAAAATCTAATATTGAAAAAGAATTTATAGTACTGTACTACGTACGTAGGCTGTGTAAAGGGGTAAACCCCGTCTTACAACTGCCAGCCCGGCCTAATACTGACTGAGTAAAAATGAAATATCCAAAAAGACTTGGAAAAGAGTCGAGGATAATGGAAGGGTAGTGCGAAGTATAGGCGGGTCCCACTGGGCGTTCGGGCCGGTACGACAAACTAAACTGCAATGACACAGATTCTGGTGGTGCAACCATTCCATGTCCTTTATACGCTATGCCAAAACAGATATCCTGCATGTCATAACAGATATCCTGCATGGCATAACCGATATCAGCGTAGTCTTAACTGATATCGGTATCGGCAAAACTGATATCAGAAGGGAAGTTCGGATATTTCGTCGTCATCAATGCGTCCTACCGGGCGTTGACCGGAATTCTCCGCAGCCTGGATGTCGTGGTCGATATTCGTGTCAACGGATTCTTCGTCGCCGTCGTCATCTGAGTTGACCTTAGACAAGTCGATAAAGTCTTGCTGTTCCGGTTGCTTTTCGCCCTTGTTCTTCGCAGACCGTGGCAATGCCCATCCGATAGTACGGGATTTTTCTGAGTCCCAGAAGCGGTCACTGTCATACTTTGAGTACTGTTTCATCCAGTCCTTGAACATCTTCGCAGTCGTCATGCTTACATTGAACTGCGTAGACAGCTCACGAAGCGTCGACGGCCAGTCGGGCGGATCGTCATCTTCGATTTCTTTTTCTAGCTTGGCGATTTCGGCATCATAGTTTGCTTTTTTGGAAGCACCATCATCATCAAAAGACCAGATGAAATTACGCTTATGCTGTAGTTCATCGATTCGCTCTCCCCTTGCCTTTTGTCTGGCGTTGTATTCGTCTTCGTAGTGCTTCCACTTGTAGACCAGTTCGTTTAGCCCGTCCCAGGGACACTCCCAGTACCAGTTTCCATATAGAGACTTGTAGATGAACTTGCACAGCTTCTTGACGTAATCTTCAAGCGTGATTACCTTGGACTTCGGCAGAGAGTACAGCAGACCCTTCTGGGTAGCCGCCATGCCGCGCACGTAGAAATAGAAGCTTCTGCGGTACTTGTAGACGACTTGCTTCTCCTTCGGAAGTCTTGCCTCATCTTGGCAGATCTGCCGCCACATGGCTAGGCTCCGTTCAGTCTTGCCGGTCGTCATTGCGTGGTTCAATGCGTCGATGGCGTCTTCGAACTTAGGAATATGTCCGGATTCTCGGCAGAGTATTGCGTTAGGGATGATGATGTTGTGCCACTGCCTTGTCATGTTGATACGTACGTTGCGTTCGGTATAGCAGTCGCGGTTCCGGCTGCACTGGAAATGGAAGTCGAAGTACTTGTAGAAATACCGTCCGGACTGCTTTAATGACAGCGTCGTACTGAGAAGATATGGTATGGCCTGTTTGCCTTTGCTCTTTTTCTTTTCGGTCATACGTTACCCAACCATTTAGACAGCTCAGCACGGATTTCCATCTGTGACATGTTCAGCGGCGTTGATTGTGCTATCATAGCAGCCGACGGCGGTACCTTGAATCTTGGTGCGACTGTCGGCACTGGTTGCCCTCTGCTTGCCATCTTTGCCTTGCAGAAGTTACGGCAAGCTCCCTGCCAGTTCTGAATGATATTGCCGTCACGGTCACATCCGCGACGATACAGTGTCATTTCGAACCATTGCCGTGCATCCGCCTCGTCTAGCCGATATCTGGACGCAAATGCGTACAGCTCGGCAGTATTCGGCATGTGCGGTCTAATCTTAAACTCACGCGGTGCAGACGCCTTCTTTACCGTCTGCACCGGTGGTTTTCGTAGTGGTTCGGTTATCGTCTTTTCGGTCTTTCGTGGTCGTCCGCCAAGCCGCCCGTTCCGCCTCGACGCTATGGCACGTTTCTTGATTGAATGAGCCAGAGCCTTGCGTATTACCTCAGCACATTCGCTGTCGCCGTCGGTTTTGTTCTCTTGAAGTTCCTTGATGGACTGATCCAGCCATGCCGCCTTTTCGGCATCGGTGGTCATCGACTTGACCTTCCTTGCAAGAAGTTCGATATCCACATAGACGTACTTGATTTTGATGTTGCGTGGCATAAAAACGAAAACCGCATAGTCGGGTCCCTGCTCCCAAGCTATGCGGTTCGATAGAAAAAACTTGTGTCGGATGTCGGTCTTAAAGCGGGGAACAGACTAACATCATCCTTACGTGAAAGTAATATACCAAATTCTGACGCTCCGGTCAAGGGATGGTACGTGTTTTCTCTGTAAAAAGAAATTAACGTTCTGTAAGAACCCCTCAGCACTCAAAAACCCACTTTACTCATTGAGGATTTGTTTATATAAGGATTGATATTCAATTGAGTACTTGAGTTAACCAGGTTTTTTCTAGGTCTTCTAGGTTTCCGTCTTCGCGGCGTCAGTCGGTCTACCGTTTCGACATCCTCAATCTGGCTAAGTCTTAACTAGTTATTAAAGTTTTGACCTGGGAACACGGCTCTAGATGGATACACCTCCGCCCTAGAGAGAAAAAACTTTAAATAAAAGTCCTTCTCTTTAGGGCAGAGGCGATCGGTGTTCATTTGACCTTTGGGTTTCCGGTCTGAGTGGACACCCCGGATTACCGGGATCCAAACCATGACTCAGCGAGTTTTAGGTTCAGATACAAGAGACATAAGTCTCAACCGCCCAAGTGTACCCGCAGAAATGATATCCGTTGGAGTCCACTTGCGTCTGGATTGACGTCCGTCGGTAGGGGCAGGTAGCGGAACCCGACGACCGTCACTGCTTATTGGTTATTGGGCAGATTCCCTTTCGGGATATTCAAACTCTAGTAAGCCTCAATGACACGTCGAACAGATTAACAAGCTAAAACACAAATCGAGCGACTGTTCCTGATCGTCGATACAAACTAGACGCATCATCCTCAGCTTCTATATATAATTTAGTTCATTTTAGTTTTGAACACAACATCGTGGTTGCCGTCACTGGTCTGTAAATTATTTTTTACCGCAGTCTTGACTGATTTATGTAGCCAGACCAGACGATTTAAGCTATATTGTATATACACGAAACAACAAACCGCCTTACGGAAAAGGAACTGAACCATGAAGAACACCGAAATCGAAACCCTCATCAACAAGCCAGTCGCCGAAGCCATCGCTGAATACCGCGACATGGAAACTGCCGACCAAGAAGCGATCGTCATGTACATCGCCAAGCAGCTTGATTCCAAGTACGAACCGCAGTTCGTGTTCCACAGCGAAAACTGGGTAGTTCTTGACGCTGACCTGGAAATCACTTACGCAATGTATGCCAAGGCCGACGATACTTGGGGACTTCTCGTGGATGACTTCGACAATCCCAACAACGAAATCGACGAAGACCAGACCTTTGCCGCCTACGTCGAAGACAGCCTTGACGGTCGCATTCACTTGCTTGAAGACCATGAAATCGAACAAGAATGCCGTTGCGCCTATAATTACCAGCCGGAAGACTTTCTCCGCGCTCTTTGCGACGGCGAGTTTAAGCATGACGAAGACCGTGACGCCGTGCTCAAATTGGCTAATGATCTCGATCCAGTTGACTGTGTCAAGGCTGGTGATGAAGTTACGGATCTTGCGGTGTACTATCAGCAAGTTGTGCTTGATGGGACAAAGTACAATGTAAAGTATTACGTTAACGTCGAAAAAGCAAACACAAAATATGGCGACGAAGGCGGATGGGACTGGTCTGAATTCCAGTTTGACATCCACTTCGCCGGAATGGAGGACTGATAATGACTAAGAACGAGAAGATCATCAACAACGACTTGTCGGACGCGACCGCCGACAACTACATCAAGTTCTGCGAACGCGAATACGCCAAGGTAGATGACTTGGTCACAGTCCAGCGCAAGACTGACGGTGAAATGTGGGCCTTGGGCTACGAATACAGCGGTCAAGCCGAACTGTCCTTTGCTGAGCACGAACTGAGCGCAGCAAGGCTCTACAAGCGTCTGCTGCCAAAGTACCGCGAACATATCGCATCTTGGCCGGAAGATAGCGTTGTCGATGAATACGACAAGCTTGAGAGCATGTTTGAACAATGCAAGAACGACATGTCACACGACGAAATGGACGCAGTCGACGTCGATACGGTCTGGGCTAAATTAGTAGGTAAATCATGCGAAAAAGAACAGTAATAGTTATCTGTAGGCTGGACGAAAGCCTACGCGACAAGGTAGCCGCTATCAAGGCCGAAAGCCGTGGCGGCATCACGAACGTCGTCGAACAGGCCATAAGGCGTTACAAGCTCAAAGGAGGCAAATAATGCTAGAAATGATTTCCAATGTGCTTGGTTTCATCGTGGGCTTCATAATCATAAGCATAGTCTTATCGATTGTCGAATTGCTCTGGGGCCTATATAAGCACCGTCTGATCAAGAAACGTGTACTGAAGGCGATCCAAGAATTGAACATCGAAGAAGAGCTTGCCAACTGCGTGGCTGGGTGCAACTTGCGCTGCACCATTGCCATCGAGCAATACTTCAGCGAACACGGCTGGGGTAATCCGTTCGTAGGCGCATTCGGCAACTTAGAACTGTGCTGCCTAATCAACGAACTCCGAACCGAAGGTAAGGTAAAGCCGGTCTACGACAACCTCATGTCGATGAAAAAGACGTCGGACGGTCACAAGAACGCTGTAATGCTCCGCAAGGCTAAGGAATCCGATATAAAGTCTAACCTTGAAGACTATATCACACGTTGGGGATTCCGTGAAGGGGTTGACATAGACATGTTCAATCTTACTCAGCAACGTCTTGATGAGCTTAATAACATTTATGCATTGACTAGGGACGTAATAGTGTCACCGGACAACCTAGCCAAGTGGGAACAATCATCAAAGTACTACGTTACTATTAGAGGATATGTGTTGCTTGTAGACTACGACAAGATGCGTGAAATGGCCATTGACCTAGAATGCACATGCGGATCGCTTTATAAGCTTATCGCACTTCCAGAATCGTACGTGAATGAACACTTACACGACAACGGATGCCAAAATGAAGTAGTTTAGACTACATGAAGCAACGCATTCTAGAATTCGCTATAATAGCCCCGGTAGTTGCCCTACTGGGGTTTTTCATTCGTTGGTGCTATAAGGACATCTTAGAAGAGAATCCCCAGTACCATGCTGACTGGCTGGACGTCGACGTGTTTGGTAACGCATACGATCCGATTACACACGAAAAGGTAGACGAGCTTGACCCTAACGACGAAAGAATTGATTGGGTTGACCATCGTATCTAGTCCTTGTTATTTAATGCCCATTTCTCGAACGATTCAGGCCCTTCCAGGCCCATTTCTTCGCAGTCCTCTATCACCCTAAGCCAATCGTCATACAAGCGTTTCTGAGCCTCAATCTCGCGTTTTTTGGCGAACTTGTATGAGCTTAGCGGACGTTCAGGATGTTTGTCCGCATCGGTCATGAACGTGTTCGCGACGCTTATTGAGTTGATTATAGGGATGCCGTCTTTGTTCTCTATGTCGGTAGAACATATATTTTTATTATGTTTTACTTGCGTGAAATATGCCGAAAGGCCGTTGGACACAGCCGCCCACGCACATCCCCTGCAATTCAAGTAAAAGCTCACTTTACGGTTGTACTTGCCTTCCCGGACAAGCTTGAGCAAGTTGCGGTATGCCAGCACTAGGCAAGTCGACTCAAGGTCTAGGATATCGTCTTCGGAGTAAGACCAGACCCTTGACTTATTTAGCCAGACGTTGACGCAAACCCTCAAGAAACGCCAAATCTCATCCCTTGGACTGGCCTTGGGATTGATGAGCATTCGATTGACTACGATCTTGTCCGGAATGTAGGCGACGCGCCCACGTATGTAGGTCTCTACGGCCATTTGTCCTCCTTGAACTGCTCACACCAAGCTGTAAGATACTGGTCATAAAGGTCTGAGGCATTGACGTCTCCGCGACAGAATGCCGCTGCGTATTGTACATATAGTTCTTCAACCATACCTTATAAATTATATCAGAAAAGGGCACCCGGTTGGGTGCCCCTTGCTAATGGAGTTCACTTGGAAGTTATATTGTCATGCTTACGTACTATACATTACTCCTATTTCCAACCAATTCCGATTTGTGCCAGTTCGGCAGCACCGGTTACAGTGTTGCTACCGCAGTTCGCGAACGTGCTGTCGTGTGACGTAGGCGGTGTTGCCTGAGTCGATGCTTGTTGGTACAAAGCCAAGGCACCGCTTTCGACAGCAGTACAGTTATAGAACATATAAGCCATGTTCGTGACTAAGCTTGTATCGAATAAGGGCACTGACGTCAAGTTGCTGCAACTATGGAACGTAGCATACATGGTTGTGGCTGAGCTTGTATCAAATAAAGGCACTGATGCTAAGTTGGTGCATCCACTGAACATAGCATCCATGTTAGAGGCTGAGCTTGTATCAAATAAAGGCACTGACGTCAAGCTTGTGCATTTAAGGAACATATAAGACATGTTCGTGACACCAGTTGCGTTAGCTGCAATTACTTTTTCTAGTTGTGTAATGTTATTAAATAGACGACGCCAGTCGGTACCGCTCTTGTAGATGTCCCAGATATTTGCAGATGCGTCAGCAAGGGTCTGGGAGTCACCAATCGTCGGTGTATAACCAGTGCTGAATTTACAGCGAATTGTATTAGCTGGCAACACTGGCGGAACTGGTTGCGAAGGGCCGTACACCTTCACGTTGCCAAAATAGGCTTCGCCTATCTTGGTAGAGCCAAGATAAAGCGAGCCAATAGTTGTTGAACCTAGTTTCAGTGACATATTACGTCTCCGGGATGAGGTACAACGTATTCGCATCAGGGTTGGCTGGCAAGGCATTCACTTGCTGGATGTTCTGCACGGAGCCAAGTGCTGGCATTGCCCATTCAGCGTTACCGCTTGCATTAACCGTCAAAACCTTGTTCTCATCGGCAGAAGTCGATGCCGGAATCGGATTGGTTACCGTAACTGCGTTATGCGTTACGATAGTTACTGCCGTTGAACCAGTGTTGACTGGGCCGGAATAATTGTTTGTACCAAGCTCAGATTCATTGTACTGGGGATTAACAAATGCTAATGCATAACCTTGCGGATTGGCCTTGACAGAAGAAAACTGTAAGCCACCTGATGCTGTGGTGCTGGATAAGTCGAAAGTGTAAGTTCCAGCCGAGGCAGCGGTATCCGTATTACTTCTAATACTAGTCATCACATTGGGTAGGGAACTAGACGCATCCCATTCAACAATGGATAATCTGTATTTAACGTTAGACGACCATTCATTGAATGTAAGGTTTATGGTAATTGGTCCATCCTCAATAGCATTAACGAGATCTTCATTGAGCAATCCGATGATCGAGATCTTTCCAGTAAAATATTCACCCCATCCGCTACCGTTAGGTATGCCCTGCAAGGTTAAGGTTTTTTGTTCCTGAGCATCCGCAAAAGAAATGCCGTTACCCGCTTTAACAGAAAATTCATTCGAAGTCTGTTTTAGACCATTGCCAGCGACAATGGTGTCCCACTCGGCAGAGCCTTGAGCGTTAACTTTCAAGAACTTGTTTATATCGGCGTCGGTAGAAGCTGGAAGCGGGTTAATTACCCCTATGGCATTGACAAAAGTCTTTGTATAGGCTATTGTACCTGTACTCAAATCGCTTGAGGATAGAGTGAATATGTGTGGCCTAAGACCCTCACTCCACTCTTCCAAGCATACCACACAGTAATTTGACGGATTCGCTTTCACCGTAGCCCACGTAATTGTAGACGAGCCAGAATTAATATTCGAGCTTAATAGGGTGATTGTCGGGTTAGTACTGACATTAACCCAAGAACCAAATATTAAGTAGTTTGAAACCCCATAGCTGTCCGCAGACGATTTAGGGATAATAGCCCAATAGACACTGCCGTAGATACTAATGTCGGACTTTTTCGTAAATGTAAGACCACTGCCCTCAATGGCGGCACACATGTCCGAATTAAGGGTAAAGAATTCCCCAGACCACGAAGACGTTGTTCGCCCAATAGATTCATTTATGGGCAATGAACCGCTTTCAATTTTTAGCCCCGTGGCTAATTTTGCTGAAACTGCATTGTTTGCAATGTCGATGCCGTCGCCAGCCGTGTAGCTGGAAGAAGGGATGGAAGCGATTGCCTGAGCCACCGCAGTACCAGACTGTGCATTTGCACTAGAAGAATTGTAGGTCTGATCAACAGTGACCGTGCTTTCATTTGCCCATTCAACGCCAGTCGCACCAGCATTTACCTTGAGCACTTTGCCAGCATTACCAGCAACGCTTGGATAGGAGTCTGGTGGATTGACCCACTGGGCTTCCATAGTGCCGTTGTTGTCCACGGCTCCAAGAAGCTTGCCGCTCTGTCCTTCCATATCTGGAAGTCCCCCAGCTGGTTCGTCCCATTCAAGGTCGCCGTCGGCATTGGCAACAGTAAGAACCTTGCCAGTATCCGAAGAACCACGCGTGGGAAGTTCTGCGCCAGCCTGGATCACTGCACGGGCTACGCCGTCGGACGATACCGGGTTAAGGCTGTCAAGGGTAGGCACTTCGTCCACGGTGAGTGCGCCGGACACGGCGTCCGTAGTGACGTCGCCGATCTTGGTCGGGCTTACTACGACTCTTTCAGTCTTGGTCTGATTTGCACCGAAAGCGATGCTCGAACTGTAATACTTTGACATTGACACCTCCAAGGTGCAAAAGATTAAAATTTCCTAATAAGAAGTTAGCAGCTATAGCTTGTACCGTGCCATCTTGAAGAACAATCCGTCCTCGAACTGGTCATGATCCTTGCCGTAATGGCTCTTTCCATAGTTACAGACCGCCCACTTGACCGTGGAAGCGCGTAACTGGGAAAGACCAGCTACGTACAGCATCGTCTCTAAAAGATCGTCTGCGGCTCGTCTAGGGAGCAATTCCGTGGCGTACAGACCGTCATGCAGAGCGTAGGCGATATTGAGTTCGTGATTGGTCTCATCCCAGCTAGGGACGAACCATCTGAAGCACCAAGGGACACTTCCTCCGTCGCAAGTGTACCCAGGGTAGAAGACAAAGGTGTAATTCAGTCCGTCGTCGCCCTTGAACCGCGTAATAATCTCATCGACGGCTTGGTGACGTCCGTTGGGCAAAGTCACCCATGAGTCAAGGTTCTCACCGCCTAGATATTCCAGATACATCATCGCCTCCAGTCGTTTTTGTCAAAAGAAGTAGCACCTACGACCAGCACAGCGACAATGGCTATGATGGTCGTAAGTACCGGATGTGCAATCATCAGTTCGTAGATCATGTTAGACGTGATTGTAGAACGTGAACTGGGAGTGAGCAGCAACTTGTCCCAAGTCGTGGCTAACGCCCGGCGGAGTAATGTTAGAAATGGTACAGCGGAGCCAGTAGTAGGCATAGTAGACCGATTCGAACACCGATTCGTAGCGTTGTCTGTCGAACGTAACGGAGTAGTTCAGAGGCTTCTGCTGGCTGAGATAGGCTGTACCTTGGCCATTATCTGTAAAGTCAGTGAACGGAATCACGATTTTTGGTGCCCATTCTTGAACTTCGTCAACATAGTCTGAATTTTGTGTTGCTGCATAGGACAAGACAAGCTCTACAGTGGCTACCGCCGTAGGCGTCCCAACCGGAACACCTCTAAGAAGGTACACAAGGTCAGTAGAGTAGTCGTATCTTACAAACTGCGGTTTACGTGTACGGAATTCGTCGAACATCGCACCAGAAATATCTACGCCTTGGTACTTCCAGTGTGTCGATGAGAAGTAGCTGGAAATATTGAAGTACATTTTTGGCAAGTCAGATTGCTGGTACTCAGTTCCTACGCGGTCAACCGTATAGACCCGTGGCGAAGCCGTGTCGGTAGTGTAATATGTATGCATTTCCCAGCCATCCGCCGTACACCAGTATTCGACGAAGCGCATAGGCTGGATATGGTATCCTTCGAAGATTGCCGCCGTTGCACTGGCGTACTTGTACTGGCCAATGTAGTTTCCGTTGGAGCCTACAAGGATGAGGTTGTAGCCACCGGCAAGCTTAGCCGTAATATCATCGAACGTGTCCTGCTCGTACACGACTTCGGTGAACTGCTTGCCCACATACGGCTTGTTGAGAATTTCGGTGATGCCACGGTCGGCAAGCCAGTCAGATTTCTGCTGTGGCTCGATTCCGTCAAGCTTCGCCTTGTCTTCAGGCGACATTAGACCCGCGTCGTCCGTAGTGACAAGAGCGGTCGATGCCGCGTCGATGTTGTGACGGCCCATTGCCTTCTCATCGGCGTCGAAATCCTGTTCAAAGTTTGTTACGACTGCGTTCTGTTTCATTGATTGTCCTTGATTTCTTTTAAAGTTTCCAAGATGTTCTTCAGCGTGACCATGACTTCCGCATGCTGCTTGCTTAGCTCATTGATGTCGTTCGAATTCTTGATACTCTGTTCAAAGAGTATCTTGAGGTTGCTTTCGAACTCGGTCTGCTTGCATTGCATGCGGATCAAGTCGTCGTGCATTTGCTGCGCGATTTCGTCACGGGCCGTCTTGGTTTCGATACGGTCAGACTTGATCTTGTCGATTTCCGTCTTGTTCTTCAGCCAGTTGGCTATAGCCAATAGGACTGCGATTATTGCTGCTCCCATTTCCGGTGTCATTAGTGCCCCCACTACTTATATCTTATTTCCAGTCGGAAGGTATCTGTGCTAACTCTGCTGATCCGCTCGAGGTACCTTGGCCACAACTCTGGAAACACTGTACGTGTTGGGCTGGAACAACCAATTGGTTTGCCATTTGAGTATACAGATCCAATGCACCAGTTTCTACCCTATGACATCCTGCGAACATGGCCGAGCAGTAGTCTAAGTTTGCTGTATTAAGCAAGGGTACGGCTGTTAATGACGTGCAATATGTAAACATAGACATCGCACTCATCATGGAACGAGTATTTAATGCCGGAACGGATGTCAAGCTACTACAATATCCGAATGCGTTGTCGAAAAACTTTACTGACGAAGTATCCAATAGAGGTATGGTTGCAAGACGTTCCATGTTCTGGAATGTGTTTTTCATACTCTCAACTTTACTGGTATTGAATTGCGGTAAGCTAGTCATAGCCCTACAGTATGTAAAACAGTAGTCCATGTCTATCAAATTACCAAAGTCGTATAACGGTACAGTTGTCATCCTGTAACAGTTATAGAACATTTGATTGGCTGATACTGCATTACTGGTATCGAATAACGGCGCTGAAACGAGGTGTTCGCAATAGGAAAATACCTGGTCTACATACGTTGGGTGTCCAAAATTGATATTGCTAAACGTACTGCAATTGGAGCAATGTTCAAAAAGAGACGTAATATTTGTTGCGGACTGGACGTTTACTCCATCAATAGTTGTGACTGCGGTGCAACCCAGGAATATGTCTGAAGCGTCTAATACCGAAGATAAATCCACATTATGGACTTCGTAGATACCGGCACACTCACTAAATAGTTCGTTGGCGTGTGTTACTCCAGCCAAGTTAGCACCTAGAATAGTTACCAAATTATTTCTATCAGTGAATACCCCTTCAAATAGTCCATTGTTGCCATTTTTCCAATATGTACTCTGGTAAGTAAAGTCCCAGATGTTAGGACTGGAGCTTACCTGAGTCCAGAAGGATTCAGATATCCACGTTTCATTGGTAGGATCATACGAGCTGTCGCCGAACTGGAAACGGACGGTGAACGGGCGGATAGCCAGCGGGTTATCCGAATCAACAAGTGCGGTAACGATAGCACCGCTAGGAGCCGTCAGCACAACGCCATTAGTAGTTGCCCAAGATTTAATTCCCATAAAAACTCCTTACGCCAAAGATATGATGATCTCTGTTGCGGTTTCTGTGATGTTGATGCCGTTTCCAGCCACTATGGACTTGGTTGTCGGCTTGTTTATGATGAACGACTTGCTGGAAGTGTTCGTCTCAGCCCAGTTACTTTGTACTTGAGGAGCTGGTAAATTCGGTTTGTTCTGAATGTAATCTGGCATGGCGGGGTCAGATTGAGTCCAGTCGGCTTGTACAGGAACACCGCCAGCACCAGTCGATGAAATCGTGATTACGCCTTGGCTTTCGGCGATGCTCACGTTAGTACCAGCGACGATCTGCTTCGTGGTTGGCTTGTTCTGGATGTATGACTTATTAGAACTGTCGGACTCCGCCCAGTTGCTCTGAACTTGTGCATCGATCGTTCCAGATATACGGATGTTGTCCGCATACTCGACGACGCTGATGCCAGTACCAGCCTGGATCGGCTTCGTGGTCGGTTTATGCTCGATGTATGACGGTTCAAGCGGATCATCTTCAGTCCAGTCAGACTGAACTTGCGTTCCGCTTCCACCAGTAGCCCATTCAACACCAGTCGCATCAGCATTGACCTTGAGTACCTTGTTCTCATTGCCAGTAATCGGCGGCAGCTCATCCGGAACTGTCTGCAACGCTTCTGCAACCGCAGTACCGGACTGGGCGTTGGAAGACGTGGGATCGTAGTGCTGGTCTACAACGCCGGACGAACCGACATCTTGCCATTCGACGCCGTCGCCATCATCGTTGACGACCAACGCCTTCCCGGCGTCAGTAGAATCGTATGGAGGCAATTCACTGGACGGAGTTCCGTTGTTTGCCAGCCACTTGTTGCCATACTTTACAGGATTTCCATTTATGGTAAAAATACTCATTGATTAACTCCAGTCAGTTCGATGTAGACGGCACGGACGATTAGCGTGAACTTGTCGCCTTCGGTTAAAGTGTTACTTGGGAAGTAGACGCCGAACAAACGCCCATCAGAAAGCATCTGGCGTCCAAGCACGACAGACCCATGCGATGCAAACTTCTGAACCGCAGACCCGCCAAGATTCGTGAAGATGCCAGTCATTTCGTCAATGAGGTAATTGGGATAATTATAGACATTGACCATGATTGGCGTCATGTCCGGCGTATTAGGAGGATTGCTCGAATCAGCCTCTACTTGGCACTGGTAGATCATGACAAAGTCCTTACCGCTATCCAGTACGGCTTGGCTCGTAATCGGCACAAGCCTCTCAAAGTAGTTACTATAGGCTTCCGATGCAGTAACAGTGATGTTGAAGCTGCTATCTTCGGCGTAAGTCCACGGAGTATAACCGGACGACGTAGTGCTTATTTCAATACCTTCGGCTGTTGGTGTCAAAGAAATTCCGCTTCCCACGATCAGTTCAGTTCCAGCATCAAGCGATGAAGCAAGTTCTTCAGGCTTGTTACGGATAAACGCCGGATCTTCATCGTCATCGCACTCCCAGTCGGACTGGACTTGCTCTGCTGCCGCAGTGCCCCATTCCACGTCAGTTCCGCTGGAGTTCACGCGGAGCACCTTGCCTTCTTGCTCGGTTCCGTAGTTCGGAAGGATGCCTTCGCTTACTCCGGCAGTGAGATTGGTGATGGCATGTACCGAAATGGACGAAATCATCACCTGGATGCCAGCACCTACTCCGGTAGCCCAAAACCGGAGTTCGAAATCGTCAGCAAGGGCACGGACGTCGCCGGACAACGTAATTTCTTCGTTGTGGGCGTAAGTCATGTCGAAGGACACGCCAAGATCGTTTGCCGGGCCGTGGACTTTTGGGAACCTTGTAGTATTCTGCGCTTCGGCCATACGGATCATCTTCGCCGTGACGCTGAAGTGATAGAATCCGGTCTTGACAAGTATGCGACTGCCGACAACGTCGATAAGGTTGCCAACCTTCATGTCCGGGAAGTTGAACTGGAAATCGCCATCGCTGTTGAGGATGGCAGAACTTGTACGGAGCAATGACGGTTCATAGGAAACTTCCGCGCCGCCTTCGCCGCCGGTTCCTATAGTTCCGATATTGATCCTAGACCACTGTTCAACGTCATGACAGTCATAGCAGTAAACGTCGTAAAGATTGTCTGCATCGGCCAGTAGGATTGCCATGCCCCTGGCGTTGAGCGGAACCTTGGCCGGATTGTGGTTGCCGTCGAAGTCGGCGTACGTGATGTACGGTGTAGTCGTACCGTGCAGATACGTTACCAAGTATCCGCCAACTAACGGCTTGCCGTTGATGCCTTCCAGCTGCAAAGCCGGTGATATTAAATAGCCTAGAGACATTAAAACCTCCTAGTCAGAAGTTAGCTGATGAAAATGAAGTAATTTGAATTTCAAAACGTATAAACTTAAGTATAGACACGCTAAATGGAGTTTAGAATGGCAAGAAAACGCCGTGATGTTTACAAGGGACGATTTGACGAAGGGTTCGACATCGAAAAGGATGTGGATCTGGTACACTTGAAGAAACTGATGATGATGCCGGAAGTTGAAGGCAAGGAATACAACTGGTATGGGGTCTATATCCAGAACATCATCAAGATTTCGCTACATGACGACCATTTCAGAGGATATCCGGACGATGTCATTGAGGACATGACTACGGAAGCTCTGATTGACTGCGTGAAGGCGCGAAAACACTTCAATGCCAAGAAATATCCGACCGCGACAGCCCCATTCAACTACTTGATGACTGTGGCGAAGCATTCCTTTATACATGTGCTTGACAAGTACTACAAGACAAAGCAAAATCTGATATTCGCCGCCTCAAGGATAGAAGAAAACACCAAGACGATGGACGGTGACGACTTCGATTCGTCATTATTAGACAAGGCAGCGACTGACTGGAACGAAATTCACGAAAATCTACTATAAAAGCAGAAAAAGGTGTCAAAATTTGACACCTTTTCTTATTTTTAGACCATTTCGCCACTTGATATAGTGCTCAAATTTACCAATTCTTACACAAGACGCTCGAACGTAACATAGGCACGTTTCGGATAGTCGGAGTCGTTCAGCCAGTTCTTAGGCAATGGCTGTGGAGCACCGACAAGAAGTCCGTCGAATACACTCGTATTGAACTGCGATGCGTCCGGAACGGTGAATTCCATGGATCCGTCGAATGCGAACGACATCGGATCCGTATGTCCGCCGTACTTGCAGTCCGCCTTGATTGCGATACGCACTGAATAGACAGCAGCAACCTCGCCTATGGCGAAGAACGGCAGGCTTACGTGCAGCTTACGCATCAAGATACCACGGATGCTGCCGATGGCCTCGAAAATGTCACCAGACGAATCCAGCGAGAACATGATTTCCGGGTCAGATACACTGCTCTGGGATGCCGGAGTCGTGTTGTATCCCCAGCCTAGACTGAGGTCTACAAGGCTCTTTTTCGGCATACGAGGCAAGAACTTTCCGGTGTTGCCTTCGTAGCGGTAGCGGTGGAGGCTGTCGTTGTTGAGCAAGTGGGTCACGTCAAGCACGATCGGAAGGTAGGACGAAGTGCCGCCTACAGCGTCATTGCCAATCCATGCGCCATTGACGACGGAGTTCGAATGTGTCGGGACGATGCTGTGTTTGCCGTCGGGTCCTACGAACTTGTTGTTGCGGACATCGACCGTGACAGTGGAGTCCACGTCCCTTTGCTGTATGTCGGCATTGATCGTGTTGGACACGAGGCTGATGTCAGAACAGATGATATCGGCGTTGATCACCGAGTTCTGTACCGTTGCCGTGGCTCCAAGCGTCGTCAGCTCCGTATTTACTTCCACGTTGTCAAGCAAGAGGCTGTTCAGCACCTGGAGATTAGCTCCGCCCAAGGAACCGCGTCTGAGAGCCACAGAATCAGCTGTAGAGGCGTTCTGGAGGAAGAGCCAGCAGTCTACCGCATTGAGCGCCAAGTTGCTTCCAGACACCGCTATGGAGCCGGAAACGTTATGGAGTTCGGTTGCACCTTGCACAGTGACCGTGTCGAACACCGCATTTTCAACGATACATCCGGCAGCAAGCGTCACGTTGGACAACGTCTGCTCACCAAGATCGCCATAGTTGACTTCACCCTGCTTGTTTTTGAGGGTGACGTAGGTGTTGGCATCCTTGCAGTTCTTGAGCAAGATTGTGTTGCCGTATGTGTGGAAGTCAGACCAGTCGTAATCGTCTGCGAAGAAGTCCGTGTTGATTACGGAATTCTGGATAGTGATTTCCCCAGTGATCTTCTTGTTGCTCGTGATGAGGCAGTTGTCAAGCTGTAGGCTTGGGTTGCCGTTGGTTTCGAACCTGACTTCCTTGTTCGCAATCACTCTAGGATATTCGTCGCTGTCGATTACCCATCCAGTCCGTGCGTCGCCAACGCAGTTACCGCCAACCCACGAAATATGCACCCAGTCCGCAACAAGCGTTGCAGTTCCGGTCTGGACGGTGGAAACGAACAGCTGAGGCGTACGCTTGTGGAGTTCGTGACAGCTGATGATAGTCCCGGTAGTTCCGGTCTTGCACTGGAATCGTACAGCATCGGAAACGTAGATGTTGCCGTGGATGCTGAAAGTGTTCGTTCCATCGAACAGATAATAGGACATTTCACCATTTAGAGCCGGGAACCAGCAGTCAACTCCGATCTTGTCCGCGTAGGCGGCACAGTTAGCCAGCTGCGACGTATAGCTGTAGTCGGTGGAGTACATGTCATCAGTCGGGAAGATGCCGAAATGGCGAACGTCCATGTGGAGTTCTTTCGTAGACAAGATCCAGCGACCTGGGCCTGGCACGTTGTTCGACTTGATTACGGAACCGCCGTCGTCGTTTTCGAGGCATGCCGAATCCCATACGTACAGTACCGGGGAAGTGTCGCCAGCACGGTAATAGCCGTAAAGCCAGAGCATCTTAACCCCAGCGACAGACGGAACGTCGTCGATATCCTTGGAACGGAGCGCATCCATGTTGTCAACGCCGTCCGCGCCAGTGGACTGGATGACAAGGGACTGCGTAGGATCCATCGAGTCGGAAGAATACTGGTAAGACCATCTTGACGGATCGTAATCTTCGTCCGGATAGCGCGTCATGTCGCCAGTGCCGATGTACTGGTAAAAGTAGGCAGTGACGTTGGCGTCGTTCTCGACGAATACTTGATATTCACTTCGACCGATGGAGTCTGTGAAGATCGGGTTACGAAGCGGTACGCCATCAGTATTGTAGATGATTATGTTGTCAGTAGTTGCCTTACGACAAAAACGGATCTTGCCGTGGAGCAAATGTCCGTCGTTGTTTAGGTAAGAATCCCAGTTGTCAAATGCTCTAAGCATGATTTCTCCTTAGAATGCCGAAGAATAAGACGTTGTAGGTTCTTGCTGTACGCCAACTTCGCTAGAGTGCTTCCAGTCGGAAGAACCAAGCTGTCTTGCGATAGCGCGGTAAGCGTTCGGATTCGCCTTGAACATCCCTTCTGGTAAGTTATCCAGTCCGTAAGTCATCACGTTCATGATTGCGTCAACCATCTGTCGCTTCTGTTCGACTGGCTGGTCGCCAGTAACCAACGGACGAAGCTGTGACAGCTGCTTGTTCCACAGAGCATTGATGCGCTTGCTGTCAAGGTCTAGACCTTCACCGACTATGCCTTCACGGGCACCGGCGTTGAACAAGAAGTTCGTCCCCGTGTTGATCAAAGGCTGCCATGCGGCACGTCCAGTAGCGACTGCGGCGAAGTCCGGGTCAGAGTTCAAGGCACGACGTACTGTGTAGTCGCGTGGCTTCTGAGCCATGGAACCGACTTGCTTGCCTTCGGCATTCTTCAGCGGAATCGTCGGCATAGCATTACCAGTAACTTCCGGGTTGTTAGCCAACATCGTGATATTCGGAGACTTGATGGCGTTTTCGCCAAACGTCTCAGGGTACAGAGTCGGAACACCGTCAACGGTCTGGATAGTTTCCATCTTGACGAAACGTCCGTCGGGCAACTGGACAATTTCAGGATATTTGCCATAGTCACTGAGCTTTTCGGCAAGTTCAGTCTGTCTCTGGGCACGGGCGGGATACTTCGCCGTGTATGCCCTTACGATTGCATTGTCAATGGCGTCTTCGCCTTGCGGAATCACTGCCGGGTCAATCGAAAGCAGTTCGGACGAACCATCCTTGTAGCTGATGGTAACCGTACCGTCCGGAGCGACATTGACATCTTCGGCACTTGACAGCGCTTTCGTGTCGAATTCCTCACGTGCCTTCTGGGTATTAGCGAACCGTTCAGCTTCAGCCTTGCGGATAGCAAAATCCTCTGCATCGGCCAGATCGTCCGCAGTCGCGAAGTAACCGCTTTCGTTCTGCTTGGCAGTCAAGAAGTTCTGCGAATTGTATTCGGCTTGCTTGGCAAGTTCAGCCTTACGTTCAAGAGCGAGCTGTCTACGGGCGATGTTTTCATTGGCGTTGTCACCGATATTCTCAATCGTTTCCATTACTTTATGGACAGGGCCTTCTGCGGCAGCCTTGCCTTGCTGTTCAAGCACATTCTTGCCTTGGCTACCAGCTAGCTTCAATGCGCCCTTTGCACCGATAGCTCCGCCATACTGGGCACCGATACGACCCCAGTCCCACTGTCCACGCGGGTCATCCTTGTCATAAAAGGCATAGTCATAAGCTTGCGAACCAAGCGGAACTGCGGCGGACTCAAGCGCACTTGCTCCGACCTTCGTCGCAACGTTGTCGAGAACCTTCGGCAACATCTTGGAACCAGCACGGACAGCCTTTGAACCAGCAGCGAAGCCGGGAACGAAGTTGAGACCGCCTTCGACGACGTCGCCGACATAGTCCTTGATTCTCGGCTCTTGTCCAGCCAAGTTGGCTTCGTGGACACGCGGTGCAACCAGTCCGGCAACTCCGCCGACAACGGTGCGACCGATGTCACGACCGCCGGTAGTAGGATCGAACCCTTCACGTGCCAAGTTCTGCTTAAGCATCATTCCGGCACGGCGAATATCGTCACGCATGCGTTCGGCGTCGCCTTCGTATCCTTCTGCCCACGCTAGGTTGGCAAGTTCGATATCGTCCAGCTTGTCGATGGCGTTGACAAAGTCTGCTTGGGCCTTCGTGCTGTACTTTCCGCCTTCCTTGGAAATGCCGAACCGTTCCATGAAGTATGGGACATCACGGAGTTCTTCGCCATAGAAGCCTTGTTTCTTGCCCTTGTCCGGACTGGCCTGTTCACGTCCCTTGTTCAGCAAGTCGAAGTAGGACTTTGCCAAGTCGGTATCGGAATCCTTCTCAACAAGGTACTTAACACCAAGTAGCGATCTGAGTTCTTTGTCGTGCTGCATGACGTAGTCAGCCAGTTCGTTCTGGTTCATGCCGTCAACGGCCATAAGGATAGCATCGGCGTCTTTATTGCCAGCCATTGCCATCTGGTTCAGTCTTTCAATAATCTTGTCCATCTTACCACCTTACTTGGCGTTTGCTTGGGCTTTCTTAAGTACTGCTTGGTCTGGATATCCAGCACCGAACTGGCTGATGTAGCTATTCAGCGTCTTGAGTCCTAGACTCTTCAGTTGAGCATAACCCATCTTGTTGAATTCTTCCTGGGTCATGACAGTGCCTTGACTCTTGTTGAACTTCGGAATGGAATCCTCATATTCGGTAAGCATCTTGTCCAGGTCAGACCTTGTCTGCGGATTGAGGAATTTCAATCCTTCAGCAGTCTGGCGGAAATTGACAAGGTTGTCCTTTGCGTTCTTGATAAGCTTTTTCTTTTCTTGCTTGCTCATCTTGTTCGGACGGTTACGAAGATCGTTCTTGCCCTTAGCCAACTTTGACTTGAGCTGTTCGTACATGTCGATGCCTTCAAGGTTCTTGTCGCCTTCGCCGTTGTAAGAAACGTCTTGGGCCTTGGTGTCATCCTCAAGGGCAACACCGAGCATATTGGCGAACTTCTTGCGGTACTCGGCCTGTTCACGCTGGAAACGGGTCAGAGCAGCTTCGGAACGCTTGACGTCGTTCATCGCTTCGATATAGGCTGAGCGGTTTCCTGTAGCCTTTGCTTCGTTGGCACGGTTCTGGGCAGAAGCCAGCTTGTACTTTTCATCTTCCATGTTGAGAACAAGCTGCTTCCATGCCGTCTGGGCATTGGATGCCTTGGTAGCGGCTTCCGAAGCTTCGCGGATCTTGCGCGTTTCTTCGGCATTGCGCTTGTTCTGCTGAACCGTAGTGTAGGTGGACGGATCGCCGTCCCAGACAAACTTGTACTTGCCCATTTCCGACTCGGTGTCGTAACTTGCAAGCTCTTGCTTGTACTTGGCGATTTCTGCGTCAATCTCGCGTAGCCTTGCTTCGGCATCGTCGGTGAATTGATAGTCACGGCGAACCATGCTGTCACGCATGACTCTGGCCATGGTAGGATCAACAAAGCCATCGTTCTGCGGTGCAGTCGTCTTGCCGTTAGCTTGTTTAACTAAAGTGTCAAAATATGACATTAAATCCTCCCAGTGTCGAGAAGTGGATTCATTCCGGCGTACAAGTCGAAGTTCATCGGCTTGCCACCATAGTTGCCGTAGACATTTTCTTCAGCGGAAGGCGTTGCAGAGCCGATAATCTTGTTGCGCTCGTCTTCCAGTTCCTTTATCTTGGACTTGAGCCATTCAGCACGGTCTGCGATAGCCTTGCGGTTCTGGAACTTGACGGCCTCGCCAGTACCCTTGATGAAATCGGCAGTACCGCCAATGATATCATCCATGGACTGCTTTGTACGATCGTCACGGCTCTTGGCGGCGTTGATGTAGGTCTGTACGAATGAAAAATCGTTAGGATTGTTATAGATACCCATGATTCACCTCATTAAATGGTCAGACCGAGCGAACCAAGCTGGAGATTGCCGGATGCGCGTTGCTGTGCCGCATTGATCTGGTCTTCGAACTGCTGCTTGCGCGTGTTGGTGTAGTCGTTGGCCAACGTGCCAAGGTTGTTGAGCTGCGTGTCGCGGGCAGACTTGAGCTGGTTCAGTCTTTGCTGCATCTTGTCGATGTTGCCAGACCATTCGCTGTATGTCTGAGCACGGTCAGTGTTGTACTGCTGAAGAGCCGTCTTGTAGAGTTCGTCTTCCTTTTGAGCTGCCGCCGAAGCGATTGCGTTTGCCGCACCCGTTCCCCTGCCGACTCCGGCACCGGCTGCACTGTGCTGGACTTTCGCCGTAGTTTCGTCTATGATCTTGTCGTAGTAAGGCGTAACGAAATCGTCAACGCTCTTCTTGTATTTGAACGGATCGAAATTGTAGACGTAGTCTTCTGGCTTGTAGGAATTGAGAGCATTCCTATAAGCATCGACGTCTTCCTTGGTTCCAAGGAACGATTCCGGGTCAGAGTAGTAGGCATCGATGAGATCGTCGATCTGGTCTTGCTGCAGACCGAAGTCGTACTTGAGCTGGTCAAGCATCTTCTGCTTCTTTTCGGCGTTCTCTTCTTCCTCAGAAGCCGCAAAGATTCCGGCAATGGTTCCCAATACGCCGCCGCCAAGTGCTCCCCACGGGCCCATGGCCGAACCAGCTGCTGCTCCGGTTCCGGCTCCCTTAATGATATTACTTGCGTAACCCATCTTAAATTCTCCTAGTAATAAGTTATCACGCCTTCATGCGGAAACTGCCGAACGCAGTCTCACCATCGGCCAGTGTAAAGGTTAAATGCGAATTGTCACAGCGGACGGTTCTGACTCCGTGGTCGGACATTACCATCAAGTGCCACGGCAGGGCATTCTGGGGTAAATCTTCGTCAATGCTCAACGGCCCGACTGCATGGATGAACACTACACCCTTTACCGCAGTCATGTAGATGTTGTCCCTGCCGTCAAGTCCGTACGAACCCTCAAGGGCAGTAGCGACATAGTCTGGCTGTGAAAAAGGCGACAAGTTAATAGTCTTAATCATTCATGCCTCCTAGAATATGTTGCACGGACTGGCGTTGATCTTTGCGCTGATGATGGCGAAGTCCACAGGGTCGCTACAAGACACTTCAATGGTCATGTATCGGCACATGCCAAGGTTCCACCACGTGGTAGTGTGGCTGTAGTTGCCGATGGCACCAAGGCTCCCTAATTCCTTATCAGTCCAGTCGTTGCCGTCGGTGGAATAGCGCATCATGATTGCCGGGTCAAGCGTGTCGTTGTTGATTCTGCCGTTGTTCAAGTTAAGGCTGATGGCGTCACAGTAGAACGGAGAGTTGTCGTTATAGATAGCACCGCCACGACGTAGACGGACGATGCAGTTGCCATCCCATTCGGTGTACTTGTCGTTGTCTTGGTAGACAAGCACGTCGGAATCCATTTCGCCGAAGAACAGCTTGTTGTAGGCGAACGTAGCATACTGGGGACGCCAGATACCGTGTTCGTAGCTTTCGCGGGCATGCCATTCCTGTTCGGTAACGTCATAGACAAGTGTGCGCTTGTCCGTCCTGAAAGTAATGCCGTAGAACAAGTGGTTGTTCTCAGACCAGAATTGTCCCAAGGCATCTTCTGGGTAAGCCATCTTGGAAATCTCGCGTTCAATGGAGATTGTAGACACACGCTGCTTTTCGTTGCCCTGCATGACGAATACGCCGTTGTTGCCGATGTCTGACGAACCAAGCCATGCCGTATATGGGCCACAAGCTGCCAAGGATTCAGGTGCCTTGATACCGATGGCTTCTGCGGCATTGTCCGGGCTTACAAACGGTTTGTTGATATCATCCCTGAACGAGAAGCACTGCATCGAACGTGTACCGAAGGTGTAAAGGTACGAACCGTTTGAAATAAGTGCGATAGTGTTGTCCGGATTCCATTCCGAATACGTCACGAATCCGTAGCCGTCGTACTTGCTGTGCCTATCGGCGTAGAAGATGTCATAGATCACTTGGTTATTGCTATCCAAGGTTTCGAACGGGAACTGGATGCTCGTATAAAATGCGTCTGTGTCGGCGTCGTTTACGATAAGGTAACCGTAAAGGTATGCGACGTGGGTAGGACGGATGAGCTGGGTATGGGTTTCGTCACCTACTCGTGTAGGTAGCTGAATGCTTCGCCAATCTTGCTGCATGTATGAATCGCCAAGAGTCGTATCGACTGCGAACACCGAAGCGCCATCGACCACGATCAGATGGGGATGACTACTGCCCTCACCACCTGTCTCCGCAAAATGTACTGGTTCGCCAAGCGCATTCGACACCTGGCCTATGCGCCTACTGGTGAAACCGTTTGCAGTGTTACGGATGACGTAGACGCCAGAACCCCAGCAACCGAAAAGGATAGGCTTGCCGTCGGAACCACGCGATGCACGGTACATGCCACGGCACGGCCCTTCGCCGATATGTGCGGCAAGTTCGTTGCCCTTGATGGACAAGAGCACCTTGTCGGTAATTGACTGGGAAGCATCTACACTTTCAGGGAACATGTTGAGTGAGTAGGACTGGGAAACCTTCTCAAGTTCGTGTCTGTGGATTCCGCCTACAATATTCTGGATAATTCGCTGGGCCATCGGCGTCCTCCTTAGCCCGGAAGGAACATGGAGCCGGACAAGAATGCTGCCCTGTTCGCAAACGGAATGCGGTTAGTTCTGCTCAAGTACTTCACGGCGCGTGTAGCAACCTTGACGTTCTTGATCATTTCGTCAAGCTCATTCTTGAGCAAGGCAACTTGTTCTGTGCTCAGTCGTGGGAACGTCGATGCAAGCTTGTAGGTAAGTGACTGGGTGAACAGTTCCACGTACTGCTCCGGGATGCGGAGTTCAGAGTCGAGGTTGAAGTCCCACTTGCGGTTGTAGTTTACCTTGATGAGCGTCCTTGGGTCGGCAAGAAGCTTCGTCTTAAGCACAAGCTGTCTGTCGTTTACTGGCTGGGCCGTGTAGATGGCGGTGCCACGCGGGTATGCGTCGAAATCCTCCGGCGATGCGTACTGGACTTCGATGTAGTTCCCAATGTCACCGTCTGCCTTGGAACGCCAGTAGACACGGTTGATCTTGTGGATTTCGGGAGCTTCGATATCTACTGCAAGGTATTCTTCCGGAGCTTCCGGATCGACAGTACCTATAACGAACTCATCCTTGTCCAGCGTAGCTTCTACGTCGGACATGATGAACTGCAACAAGTTGTCGTTGCTGTAGGTGCTTGCGATGCCCTTGAGGAGCCTATAGGCAGTCTCAGTCATGTCCGCTGGCGGTGTCTGTCTGCGGCTTACTAGGTTACTGCGATTCAATGCTTCTGTTAAAATAGATCTGACGGTTACCATGAGGTGACCTCCTAGTCAGAAGTTAGCACTTCCACCATATATATGTTTCTGTAAATGGACAATAAAAAAGAGGCCAGCCTTACGGCTGACCCCTTATTAGGGAGAGATTTTCAAGTCTCTATTAAGCCTTGATGAGAATCAAGGACTGACCACGCTTCTCGACCGTGCCGGAAATCGTGAACAAGTCGAAACGGGTGTCGTTGACCATGTTCTGCAAGTCCACAAGACGGTTCTGGAAGATCGTGATGCCTTCGACGGAACCCTTCTTGGTGTCAACAGTCGCGACGTCGATGTCGTCAAGAGTTTCGAATTCGTAGACGCCATTTGCACGGACGATACCCACAAAGTAAGTACCAGCTTCCGGAGCAGTAACAGCGGTAGAAGTCGTCACAGTCTTGGCATCGCCAGTCCAAACGACAGCATCACCGTTCTCCATGGAAGCAACACGAGTACCGCCGAGCTTCACGTCAACATCGTCAACCGGGATTGCGATAGTTGCAGCGTTGTTAGCCACGTCAACATCTTCCTTAGCGATGAAGGCGTACGGCTGAGCAGTTTCGTCACCAACGAGGTCGCAAGCCAC
>Ga0310694_10001055_pt1 | contig 32592 bp, 34 predicted proteins | sample 174DNAGHGhighgp2_FD_203884 | JGI IMG/M metagenome (GOLD analysis project Ga0310694, IMG submission 203884) | Sheep rumen microbial communities from Palmerston North, Manawatu-Wanganui, New Zealand - 1742 DNA GHGhigh gp2 (v2) (version 2) | ecosystem: Host-associated > Mammals > Digestive system... | reverse complement strand
ATTATTGCAAGTACTGCGGATTTGAATTACTGCACCCGTTGGTTGCCGTGGTGAACATGGCGGAGGCTTCTCGGAACTATCCGGACGGAAAGTTGAACTTTGGGGTGTATGCACTGTGGCTGAAGCAGGGTGTGGGATGCAGCATTAAGTATGGCCGGCGGAACTACGATTATCAGGAAGGGACGGTGGTGAGTTTTGCGCCCGGGCAGGTGGTGCGGGTTGAACCCAATGATGGGGTATCTGCGAGCGCAATCGGATTGCTGTTCCATCCGGACTTGATACATGGGACTTCACTGGGCAGAAAGATTGAAAGGTATTCTTTCTTTTCGTATAACGATGCAGAGGCATTGCATTTGTCTGAACGAGAGAGGGCGCAGTATCTGTCTGTCCACTAATTGAGAATATTCGTGGGGAGTTGGAGCATGCGATTGACAAGCATAGCCGGGAATTGCTTTGCGACCATATTGAATTGCTGCTGGATTTGTGCATGCGCTTTTATGACAGGCAGTTCATTACCCGCGAGAAAGTGAATGGGGATGTGCTTGCGGACTTTGAGCGGGAGTTGAATGATTATTTCGCTTCTGGTTCGGCCTCCTCTTTGGGATTTCCTTCCGTGACTTGGATGGCGGATAAACTGCATTTCTCCGTAGGGTACTTTGGCGACTTGATTAAGAAGGAGACGGGGCAGACCGCACAGCAATATATTCAGAATAAGATTATTGCCCTGGCGAAGCAGGAGTTGCTGGGGTCGGATTTACCGGTTTCGGAGGTTGCTTCTCGACTAGGTTTTGAGTATCCTCAGCACTTTACCCGGATGTTCAAGAAGGTGACGGGGAAGTCGCCGTCCGCATACAGACTAATGTCATAATTGCAGCTTACAATGATACCTGTGACAATTAATAATGCACTGCTAGATCACTTGACAGAACAGGCAAAGGCATCACCGCGCCTGAGGATGAACTATGATCTGCGGAATTCTCCTGAGGATGGTAGCCAGCGCATGCTGAATGCCATTGAGCCGGGGAGTCCGCTACCCATTCATCGGCATAAATATACGTCAGAGACGGTAGTGTGTTTGCGTGGAAGGTTTGTGGAGGAGTTCTATGACGAACTCTCGCCCGGCGGCCCGGTAGTCGCCCTGAACATCCCCATCGGCCTATGGCACACCGTCCGCGCCCTGGAATCCGGCACGGTCATCATGGAACTCAAAGACGGGCCTTATAAACCCACGGGGGAGGAAGATATACTGGCTTTGTAATCGGCCTGAATGATTAATGGACTTATTTGAATCCTGCCCGGCTTCGGCTGGGCTTTTTTTGTATGGGAATGAGAATCGGCCATGATTATCATTTTATTAGGGTTGGGGATTGTTTTGTCGGCCAGAATTGTTAAATTTGTAGTGGAGTCGGTGGTGACTGGCTCTTCCATCGGCCAATCCCTACTGGGAAGTGGGAAAGGTGTGGGGCAATCAAGTCCTTTTACGGTGGGGAATAGGCCCTGTGACAGTTGTTGCGGGGACTATAAGATGTTGTGTGAGTTTGTCGGCCAGTGGCAGAGGAAAAAGGGCGGCTTTCGGAGTATGAGTTTTTGTGTAAGATTGAAGAGCGGGGTATTAAGTGCATAAAGGAGAATCGGCATAAGCAGCGCCCCATCTGTGCCAACTTGGATTTCTATTCTGGCTTTATCTATGAGATGATTGGGATTTGTACATGCTGATTTTTGCCATGACTCGTATTGTCGGCTGGTGCGCCCACAGAATTGAGGAACTGAATTTTGAAGACCGCCGTATTATCCGCCCTGCATATATGAATGTGTTTGGAGAGAGGGAGTACGTGGGGATAGAAGAAAGGTAGAATCAACGTTATACAATATGAACCATTACTCTTGTCGGCATAAAGTTTTGCTTCCTTGCGGTCAAGAGGTTTCGCAGTAATGAAGATTTGTACTTGTTTGTGCATAGTTCTTTGTGATAATAAATGGTAGAAGAGATAAGATCATTTACACCTCAAGACTTGGCAGACCTTGATGCTCTGATGCATGAGTTATCGACCACAAGTTTCTGTAATGAGGCACTTTTGAATAATGCCTTGAATGATGCAAATGTTCATGTGTATGTGATTAGGGATGTAGGTCACATTATGGCTACGGGAACGCTTTGCATCAAACACACGCTGGAGTTTACCATTGCTGATATAGAATCTGTGGTTGTGAGCTCTAAGTGCCGTGGCCGTGGATACGGAAAGGAGTTGATGACGGCTATGATTGAGGTGGCTAAGAAGATGAATGTGCATCATATACAGTTGACTTCCAATCCCGCACGTGTGGCGGCAAACCGGCTGTATCAGGAGTTGGGGTTTGAGCGGTATGAGACGAATTGTTATAAGAGGGTTTTGAAGGGTTGATAAACAAACGCTATGGAAGCAGAATGTAACGAATTGTTTCCAAACGAAGGTAATACTCTCCTTGTTTTCGGGAATGGCCTTGACGTTGACCTGGGTTTTCCGACAACATACAAAGACTATTTCCTAAGTAATTTCTTTCCATTTAATGAACATTCATGTCATGCCCTCGGACACTATGTATACAAAAAAGGTGTTCGGGAGAAGTGGTATGATCTTGAAAACATCCTGGCAGAGTATGGCTCCAAGGTGGGCGATCTGAATGAGAAGGAGGTGCAAGGAGATAAAGAAGATTATCAAAAAATTGTTCAAGGACTTTCCAACTATTTAAAATCACTTGATTACAGGCAGCCTAAAATTGATTCGGTGGCGGCTAATATTTTAAGAGCAGCGAACGATCAGCTTGTTCCTCCTACAATATACACTTTTAACTATACAGACCTTGAATCTATATCTGCTGCTTTGGGTACTGGGTATACCAACATTCATCACGTGCATGGATGTCTAAAGAATAATGATATAGTGTTAGGCGTGGGTGAATATGTTAAGCTTGGTTCTAGCGCCTCTTATCTTCACAAGACATCCTGTATGGAATATAATTCTGGTGGTCTTCTCAATGCCTTCGACACTTATGATACTATTATCATATTTGGATTGTCCTTGTCACAAGTAGATTATCCTTATTTTGAAGATTTCTTCCAGGACGTTGCTTCGCGGAGATACATGGGTGAAAAAAGAAAGTACATTAGAATTTTCACTTATGACGAGAAATCAAGATTGGAAATTCTTGATAATCTGAGGGGTATGAATAGTGGATTGATAAAATTAAGAGGCTATTCGGATTTTGGTATCATCCGTACAAAAGATGATATTGATGCTATGAAAGTTCAAGATGTAATTGAGCATCTGTCTGTCCGCTGGGAATTAGCTGTATAATTTATGAGGAGGATGGAGTGCATTTTGGTAAAGCAAAATGGATACTATCGGATGCTTAAAGAAAAGGAGCGTTAGTTTGGGCATATCTCGACTTGGTACGCTAATCGGCATCGGCCTAAAGCGAATTATCGTTTCTTTGCTCTCGCGTCTTTATCGGCTTATAAAGAGAATGGGTTCAAACTTGCTTGAGGCTCTGACGCGCCCGTTCCATAACTTTACGGATGAGGATGCTGTGGTGGATGGGAAGAAGGTGTACATCATGTGTCCGTGTATGATTCACGGTCCTGGCAACAAGGGTAATCTGAACTTGTTGTATGGTGTGGTGAGCAAAGGAATTCCCTGGCCACTGGGTGCCTTTGAGAACAGGCGTTCGTTCACGAGCATCGGAAACCTGCAGGAGGTGATCAAGGGCCTCCTGACCAAGGATGCCCCCAGTCCTCGAAAGAGTACTCCCAGATGGCGGTAGAAATACAACGCGAAATCCGGGTAATGAAGCTCAGACCAAGCGCAAAAATGATATAAAACGATGAGCCTGATGGTTAGCAAAAAGGGATGGTTCCAAATCGGCTCAAATTGAAAACATTAATCGATATTCCCTAAGTTAAACCAAATTAACGGAATCCAGTTTTATTTGGATTTTTAACTGGAAAGTATGGAAGATTTGTTGTTGCCGGCATATCAGAAACTGTATGCAGCTTTGCAAAGCCTTGAAAGGTTCAGCAAAGGACAGGATCTTATTGAGAATATTGCTTGCTTAGATTCGTTTTTGTCGGAGTTCCGCAATGTTACATTCGTCCTGCAGAAATCGCTGGCACATACAGAGTACTTTGGAGAATATGAAAAATTAAGAGAACAACATCTAAAGAATGATGATTGCTCCTGGTTGGTTGAGAAGAGGAACGAAGTGCTGAAAGAAAGGCCATTTAACCTGGAGAAGATCTTGAGGCTGACGCTCTATCATCCTAATGGTGCAGGCGTGTTCTCAACGGATTCCTACACTATCGCTGATGAGAAGGATTATTCTTCTCTTGTGGAAATGATAAAGAGGGTGATGGAGAGTATACCAGCCATCGAAGTTTTCTTTTCTGTTGAATTCGTTTATAGAGAGATTGATTCCGACAGAAACCTTTTCGTTACTATTGATAATGGAATAGACGCGATGATGGCTCTGCTTGGCAATCTGAACAAAACGATGAAAAGCAAGCCATCCGCAGCACGGGAAAAGATCTTGGAAAGAATTAACGGATTGCACTTTCATAAAGCACCTAAGGATTTTTGGTTCATCGACGATTATGTGTTTTATCGGAAAGACCATGTCTTTGATAAAGGTGAAAGATTCGAATTGATAACGCCTTTCAAAACAGCTATTCCATACACCGTATTGTGTGATTCGCTACAGGTTGAGAAAAGGGGAGACTTTATTAATGAGACCTTTGAGGCTTTTGAGAAGATGCATTGTTTTGCATTTAACAGGCAAAAGGAGATAGCACCTACTTTCTTATTGTTGAGCAAGGATGGTATATTATCGATGGTGATGTACCACGCAAGCATTAAAACTACAACCTACAGGAAAATATATGAGATAGCAGAAGAGATTAGACGTGGTGCACCGATAGTTGCCGTATTCCATGCCTGCGAGATGTTGGTATATGAGAATCCTGAGATATATTATCAAGATTATTCGTATAGAAGGGAGAGTGAACATACTGAACTACTTTCTTTCAATAAGGTGACGAAGGAGGGAGCCGAGAATTATTGTATCAGTAGCGAGGCTATTTTGGAGGGAAAGAGAGATTGTCGGTTTCCTACACTTATGAAAGTGGAAACAGAAGATACCATATCATTTATGAATCCTCTGGTTGAGGCTTTATGTGGTCGAGAGTGATCGCATTATGAGATAAATCTTGCGTGGTAAAGCAATAAAGTTGAAGCAAAGTCGTTATCTTTGTAAAATGGATATTATTACGAATTGCGTATGAATATATATCTGATAACATACGATTTGAAGTCGTCAAATAGGGATTATGCCAATCTCTATGCTCTGATCAAAGAGATGGGGGAATGGCAGCATCCCTTGGATTCGGTATGGCTTGTAAAAACATGGAGAAGAGCCAGTGATATCTATGACATCTTGCGTCAAGAGAAAGGCGAGAAAGACCTGCTGATGGTCGTACGGGTTGAACTGTCAGATATTCAAGGATGGCTGTCGAAATCATTCTGGAATTGGGTGAACGACAATAACGAAAGAGATACACTATGATAAACAAGGTAACATTGGAGGGCTTTAAGTGTTTCGGAAAGCGGACTTTATTTCCCCTGTCTCAAGTTAGTATTCTTACCGGATTGAATGGTCGGGGAAAATCAACACTTATTCAAGCGATACTCTCGACGACCCAGTCTTTAACGCAGTCGGGGTTGTCGTCAATCGAATGGAATGGTGCCCTTGTTAGTCTGGGCGAGTTTGATGATGTTTTGACAAAAGGATCAGATAGCGGTGAGATTGTCATGGGGTTCGAAACAGATGACAATGTGGACAAAACGCTGTCTTTTTCGTTAAGAAAAGACAATACAAAAAGCCAAAGTGCCTTGTTCTCGAGCCTGTTGGTCGACGGAGTTGACAGGGTAACAGAAATGGGATTGATGACCGCTGACAATGAGCGTTTGATGGATGCGGACGGGAAGATGCTAATCGTGAAAGAATTAGGCTCTACCTCTGACATCGTGAGCTGGCATAATTTTAGAAATGCGAGCTACGTGTCTGCAGACCGGCAGGGTCCAGTGAATAGGGTGAAATATGTCGTTCAAGACGACAAACTTCATCTTGATGTTAATGGTAGCAATTTGTTGAATATCTTGGAGGCAATGACCGATCAACAGAGGGAATCTGTGAGAAAGGCAATGTCGGAGATTATGAGGGGTGGATCTTTGTCTGTAGTCAAAGAAAATGAAGACGTTGTATTAAGTCTGGACTCCACAGATTCGGGAGCACTTTTCAAACCTACAAATGTGGGCTATGGTTACGGCTATATTCTTTCTACACTTGTAGCACTGGAACTGGCAGAAGAGAAATCGTTGTTTGTAATTGAGAATCCAGAAGCGCACTTGCATCCAGGTGCTCAGGCAGCGCTGACGGAACATCTTCTACAGGTGACGAACGCGAAGTCTCTACAGCTTATCATCGAAACGCATAGTGATCATATTATCAACACTTGTCTGGTTGAGGTGAAGAAAAAGAGGATAAGCCCTGAAGCTATCTCCCTGCTCTTTTTCGGCAAAGAGGCTGATGATGTTTGTGATGTGCGCCGGTTGGATATCACCGATCAAGGCCGGGTGAAAGATGCTCCTGTAGATTTTTTTGACCAGATTGATAAATCATTAGAGGTGTTAGTGGGGTTCTGATGGAAAATGTTTTCTACTTGTTCCCAGTGAAAGAGGGACTGCCGGATAGTTATGCGCATCCCATTTTACAAAGGGCAAAAGACTTTGACGAGGAGGATGTATCGGCATGTCTTCGTGATGTGTGCAATTTAGATGATATTCTCCAATGTGTAACACGAAACAAACAATCGTTTTATTTTTCGGACAATGTGAAGGACTTTAGTGCCGGAATTAAGAATGAGCACGACTATCCTACACCATTGACAAGGATTCGAAGGCGCTTTAGCAGGCAGATGTCTGATGCATCTTTTTGGGTCGAAGATGCGGGTGAGAATTGTTCGGTATTTCAGTCTCCTGTGTCAGGAAAAGATTTGTTTGCCCGTATTGTGTGTTGTGATTTGTCCGGGAAAGTTGAAGGATCTTCATTGTGTGTACTTCCCGTCGACTCCAATCATCAAACCATTGAAGTGCGAGTGAGTAATCGAGAGGTGACGTTGGATGCACGAGTGGCAGATCTACGCACGCTCGTGGATTGGTTGTCAGGGCATCATCATCCATCGCGTATTTTCGCACCCAATCCCAAACATGACTATGAGCATAGGGTAAAAGGTGGTAGTATTGCAAGCAAATGGCCTTTTGATGATGTTACGTCGCAATCTTATCTAGATAAAGCATTTGTTGACGGAAAGCGACTTGTGTATTGTTGTAAAGCAGTTGACTTAGAGGCCCTTGTTTTTGACGAACATGAAGAGAATCATTTTCATGGTCATGTGGATGTTATTGGAAAGGTTTCTAATTCAGTTCAGAGATTGTTGAAAAGCATATATTGATGGTTATTTCGACTCTACAAAAGAGGAATAGTGGATTATCGTAAGAGAATAATAAACTTATTTAAGTTTCGCAAGTGATTTAGGCCGCCAATTGTAGGGCCTCGAAGGCCCTTCGGACGGCATTGAGTTCTTTGTTATTGTTGTTAATGATGGCACGCATCATCTCGTCATGGTCAAAGTTGAAGGCTCGTGCGATAGTCTGGATGACCTCCAAAAGGATGCCCCAGATTTTCTCAGTGACGGTCAGTTCAACAGATGCAAGGGGAGAGGAGCGTTAGTTCATGTCTTGACTTGGTACGCGAATCGCCATCGGTCTAAAGCGGGCTATCGGCCTTTTGCACTCGCGTCTTGATCGGCTTATAGAGAGAATGGGCTTTAACTTGCCGGAGGTTCAGAAGCGTCCGTTCCATAACTTCACGGATGAGGATGCAGTGGTGGATGGAAAGAAGGTGTATATCATGCGTCCATGTATGATTCACGGGCCTGGCAACAAGGGTAATCTGAACTTGCTGTATGGTGTGGTGAGCAAAGGAATTCCCTGGCCACTGGGTGCCTTTGAGAACAGGCGTTCGTTTACGAGCATCGGTAACCTGCAGGAGGTGATCAAGGGCTTCCTGACCAAGGATGCCCCCAGCGACATCTATCACATGGGTGATGATGAAGCACTATCCACCAACGAACTGATAGAGGTGATATGCAGTGCCTTGGACAAGAAGGCGCATATCTGGAACATCCCCCGCAGCCTGATGAACGGCTTTGCCAAGATCGGTGATGTGCTGCACCTGCCCCTGAACAGTTTACGAATGCAGAAGTTGACTGAGAACTATGTGGTGTCCAACGCCAAGATCAAGGCGGCTCTGGGGATGACGGCGATGCCGGTGCGGGCTGTGGATGGAGACTATTAAGAGTTTTGCGAAAGAATAGTTTACTGCTTAAGGCTTACTGCTTAGGGTTTTGGGTTATGACTAATATGACAATGATTGATAGGCTTAAGCAGTTTGTCGAGAGCGAAATGCGCTCTTGCTCAATGGATATAGGAGGCATTGCACCACTATACGTTTACAGGATGTGGGGAGGAGCAGTGGCTATCGAAGATATTGCCACTGCGATGGAAGAGGTAAAATCACATAAATAATACAGTATACAAGATAGTAAATATGTCCAAAATCAATCCAAATAGAGAACGAGCAAGGGTAAATAACTATAAGAATCTGACACTGGCAGAAAAGGCATTATACTACCCTCGTTTTTTCAATAGCATCAGATTTGACCAGTTTCGCCACATTAGAAATGTGGAGTTGAGGTTCTCCAACCCGATAACTGTTATTTCTGGCTCAAACTGTTCAGGGAAGACTAGCGCACTTATGGCTATAGCTTGTAGCCACTATCATTTTATGCGTAGAAATGTTGTGAACGGGAACTGGGAACGGACGAGGTGGGGCAATCTTATGCGTTTCACTAGACATGATGTTCAACTTGTGGATTGGACATATTATGTAACCTACCGTGATGGTTTATTTCTTTCACCTGAAAAGAGAGGCCAACATAAGCTAACCGGTAAATGGAATGGCGTCGCAAAAAAAGAAGGGCAAATTGGAACTCCAGCAGGCGGTGCTAACGGAAGAAAAGTTTATTTATTAGACTTGAATAGGATTACACCAGGAAGGCACCTGTCAAATTCTAATTTTATGAAGGCGCGATGGGCGGCAACTACAGATGTTGCTAACAAACGCCTTGTGAATGCATACGTATCATACGTTTTTGAAAGAAGTTATCAAGTAAAGAATCTGTTTGCGGCCGCAGATGCTCAGCTCTTTGCTTTCACAGGAGGGAGTCAATATACGAGTTTCAATACGGCATCGGGCGAGGATGTGGTTACCTCTATGCTCAATGACATTGTGAATGCAGAAGAAAACTCATTGATATTGATTGATGAGATTGAAATGGGTCTTCACCCAAAGTTACAGAGGCGTTTGATGGATGTACTATTTAGAATATCAAGAATTCAGAAGAAACAGTTTATCATTACTACACATTCATATGCTATACTGGACTCTGTATTGCCAGAATCGAGAATATTTATAGATAACAATAATGGTGTTTTTAGAGTGATAGACAACGTTCCTACAAATGAAGTGCTGACGAGGATGGATTCAGAAAGATTCCCGGTGTTGAGCGTATATGTTGAGGATGATGTTTCGAAGCGGATTGTTATGGAGGCGGTGAAAGAATTAAACCAAGCAAATCCGGGATTTGCCAGAATGCTAACGGTTGTTGAAATCGGGCCTGCTGATCAAACATATAATTATTATTTGAAACGTAATTCGGTTGGAGCAGTAGACCATTTTGAAAGAAGGGCTGTATGTGTCTTAGACGGAGATATGAGAACCTTAACTAACCGTGATGGAAGTTTGAAATATCCTACCCAACCGGATTTGTTTTTTCATTATAGTAACGAGGCTCCTGAAGTGATGATGGTTAAGAAATACTTGATAAACCATCCTAATGCCACTTTATTATATCATACGGGTATTGATGGGAATGCACATATACTCTTGGATAAAATGAGAGAGCTTGGACTTGCAGTTAGTAGAGAAGATGCGTTGAATCTCTGTGTGGCTGAGTATATAAACTCCGTTGATGGGCGGGCTCATTTTGAGGCCTTGAAAACTTTCTTGCAGCAAAAATGTCAAATATAGACTGCAATCATTTATTTAGAGAAAAGGAAATTCATGCTCCTTCAATCCGGAATTGATAACTTCAGAGTATGTGTATAGGAAGTGGGGAGAGCTCAATGATTGCCAGAATAAAAGGTTTTCACAATGAAAGATACTATAACAATCGATAATGAGACCTTCTATACAGATTATGAGATTCCAGATGATAATTCTATCATTTGGCGTTTTCTGGATTTGGCTAAGTTCATCTCGTTGTTGAAAGAGAATGCCCTTTTTATGACACGGGCTGATAAGTTTGAAGATCAGTTTGAAGGTGCAGTATGCGCACTTGAGGATTCGGATAAATATGATGAGGCTTTGATTGAGTATTATTCAGAATGTCTTGAAGGAAAACCGGTTAGTGAAGAACTGATAAAGAATGAGCACTACGCCATCCAAATGATAAGGAAGAACTCGTTTTTGAGTTGTTGGTTTGAGGGCTCTTACGAATCTATTGCCATGTGGCGGTTGTATGCCTCGGGTAAGGATGCAAAAGGTGTCGCCATCAAAACTACGATTGGGCGGCTAAAAAAGGCTATCGGTCGTTATGTTGAGATAGGCAGAGTGGATTATATAGACTATTCAAGAGAATGGCCTAACGCGAATGAGGCACTATGGAGGAAAAGATTGTCGTTTGACTATGAACATGAAGTGCGAGTAAGAATTATCACTGAGGGTGGATTGAGTCCTACTCCTCCTGAGTATATGATGCTCCCAGTGAATTTGGATGAAATGATAGAGTCTGTATTTGTGTCGCCCATGGCAGAATCATGGTTCAAGGATGTGGTTGTTGACGTACTGAAGAAATACGGGTTGGACAAACAGGTGTTTCATTCCGCTTTGGATGACAGGGCGTTGTATTAGAGTGGTGAAGAGAGGAAGTAAGATGAATTATGTTGACCATTGAGTATATCCCTATGCATTATTACGATGCTATCATCATCCACTTTACGGATGACGATGGCAATCCACATAATATTATTGTGGACGGCGGTGAAATCAACTCAGCAAAATATTGCTATACCGACCGGCTGAAGGGGAAACTGGAGGAGATCTTCAACAATGGAGAAAGTATAGACCTCTGGGTGATAACCCACATAGACAATGACCACATAGGAGGTCTATATAACTTCATCAACGACAAGGAATTCTTCGAAAGTCACCATCAGCAATTGAAAGAGGTATGGATGAACTATGGCGGCAAAGGAGACTATGACGTGCAACGTGACGGGACAATAGGATACAACAGCGGAAAGAAACTGCGCGATGTGCTACGGGCAAAGAATGTTAACGTGAGAGGAGGCATCATAGCAGGACATTCTGACACCTTTGCAAAAGTAGAGATAACAGTCGTAGCCCCCGACGCAGACACATACGACCGCTATATAAAATGGTGGAACGGAAAAGAATTCAAAGAGAAGGTTGAGACCACTGACGGGCTGGTGTCGGGCGGCGATTGGGACTATGAAACTGCATTCAAAGACTTTGACCTGACACACTATGAGGAAGACAAGGATGTGAAGAACAACAGCAGCATTGCCTTTGTGCTGACGTATGAGAAGCACAGCATCCTCTTTGCAGCGGACTCTTGCTCCTCTATTCTGATGAAGGGATTGAAGGCGGCAAACTTGGTGAAGGACGGAAAGGTGAAATTTGACCTGATGCATATACCGCATCACGGCAGTAGCCGTAACACCTCCTATCGATTCTTGGAAACCATAGACAGCTCAAAATATGTTATCACTGGCAATGGAGAAAACCGGTACAAACTGCCCGACAAAGAAACCATTGCACGACTGAATGCAACGAACCCGGAAGGATGTGAACTGCATTTCACGGTGATGAACAGCAAATTAAAGGAGATATTTGAAGGTGAAGAAGACCATCGTATGAAGGTCTGTGAGGGGGCCACATTTACGTTTGAAGCGAATGAATAAGGATTTCGACTATTCGGTGAAACTGAAAGCCAGCGATACAGGAAGTGCTGTCTTGATAAAACAGGACGGCGCTTACTACTTGTTGACAGCCTCCCACGTGTGCGAAGGGCAGGCTGAAGGAGATGCCGTGAAGATAACCAGTATAGACGGCACTGAATGCGTGTATGGCGGACTGGAGCGTGCCGTATCACCAAGCAACGGCGGAGCTGATGTGTGCGTGATGAAGCTGCCAGAAGATGTGGCTATCAGCATCGCACAGGAGGTGAAGTGCGCTACTTTTGAGGGGTCTGGCTATCCGTGCGAGATAGACGGATTCCCGGTGAATGCCAGGGATAAGAAACTCAGGATAGAGACTGGCTGCAAGATAGCAAAAGAGACGGAGGTGGGTGACGGACTCTATGTGGAGTTGGAACAGCAACGCACAGACGGTCTGAAGATGGAAGACGTGAAAGGCGGCTTTTCGGGTTCGGGCGTGTTTGTGGACTCGAACGGCGAGAAGTACCTTATTGGAATAGTATATAGGGTGGAGGACACAAGGAATTTGTTTATCGGATGGAAGATGCAGAAGATAAACGAGATTCTGAAAGGTAAAGGATGGGCTGAAATACCGCTGATACCCATAGAGTTGAGGCTGCAAGTGATAGAGCAGTACAACAACCTGATACGGAACTCGGAGTTTGTGCTCAAACGCATCAGGACCAAAATCATCGGACAGGTGCAACTGCCACGGGAGAGCTATAAGACACAGATAGAAACTGCCATTGCGGAAAACAGAATCGTCATCATCACAGGGGAAGCCGGCATAGGCAAGTCTGCGCTGGCGAAAGATGTGCTGGCAAATCCTGCATATAAGGCGGTGGCTGTGGTTGGCGACGATTTGGATGAAGACAATGAGCGTAGCATTTTGGACCACTGGAAGATTAGCGATAAGTTACAAGACCTGTACAAATCGCCCTTATGGGGAGAAGGAGAAAAGGTGCTGCTGGTGGAGAGTGCAGAGCGGATGCTGAACGGCAACACGGACACTGCTATCGTATTCGTGGCAGACCTGATGAACGACGCCCCTGACCTGAAGGTGGTATTCACCATCAGGAAGCATGCTCTCAACCTATTTAGGGTGGTTTTGCAAGGCAATGGTATCTACGTTCCTGAAAAGAGTGTGATAGAGGTAGGCACACTAGATGACGAAGAGCTGAAGCAAGTGGAAGATGCCGTGCCCAGAGTGAAACCCTATATGGACACTGACAAGAACCGCGAGATATTGCGAAATCCGTTCTACCTGAATCAGGCCTGTTCGATAGCAACAACGCAGGATGTAAGCAACTTGAAGGGAAGCGAGTTTAAGGATATGCTCTGCCGTCAGATTGTAACAGGTAGCAAGCACGGTGCACGGATGGCAGCACAGCGGATACAAGCGCTGATAGAAGTGGCGAGACGTACATCTGCGGTGGGTATGAACCTGGTGAAGTGTGAGATGACGGAAGCTGTGACAGCACTGGCCAACGACGACGTGTTGGTGGGTGATGTAAAGACAGGCTACATGCGTCCCGGACATGACATACTGACCGACTGGGGCCTATACTGCTATATTGATGAACTCTACAAGAACGTGGAGGCAGGGCAGATGACATTGGCCGCATTCTACGAGCACGTGGACAAGAATGTTGCCTTCAGGAATGTGCTGAAGCAGTATGTGGAAACGCATATTGCGGAAGATGCTAGGGGGCTTGATGCCTTTGTGGCAGAAAGCCTTTCGCTGAAGATGGAAGATTATTTTTATGATGACCTGATGTATGCCATTTTGGTATCAGAGAGAGGGGCAGCTTTCCTGACCTCTATTAAACCTAGTTTGCTGGTGAATAGAGGACAACTGTTGAGGCGAATGGCCAATGCGCTGTCGTATATGTTCAGGAAGGTGGACTGGGAAATCAAGGAGTGGCTGACGAAGAGCAGCACGATAGGAGAAGGCAGAAAGTTGAGAAACTCAGACTTTATTGTACCGACAGGCAAGGGATGGTACACGTTTGTGACCTTCCTCTATGAGAACAGGGATGCCTTCTATGCCGCAAGAGAGGTGATGATACCACTGCTGTTGCAATGTGAGCTGGTCCGATTGACACGGGAAGAAGCTCCCAACCTGAAGAAGTATGTATTTGAGATACTGGCAGAAGATGCGGACAGACTGTTCTCTGACGACGATTTACACGGGAAAGCAGAGAAGGAGGTGATACGGCTGCTCTTCAAATGGATGGACGAGAATCCGGAGCTCGTTAAGTCGTGGGTGGAGCGAGCAATTGCGTCGGATTCGTATAAATACAAAGAGGTGAAAGAATTCCTGCTGCTGAGTGAAGGACTTGAGGCCACGGGATTTATTCATACCTATCCCGAACTGTATAAAGCACTTGTCAGGAAAGAGTGGCTGAATGAAGAAGGGATTGTTAGGGATTACTACCCGATGATACACCAGTCGAGCGGCGTGACAACGACCTACAAATGCTTCTTCTACGCCCATGCTGCGGACGCTGTGGTTTTCCTGTGTGAGTTGCTTAACTACGATATCGAGAAAAAGAAAGGAGACTGGAGTCACCAGTTGCAGGAGGTGAAGGTGACGGTGGATGGCAATGAGAAAGTATTGTTGGGCGATGACAGACTATGGAGAGATTATAGAGGTCAGAACTATGAGTCACACGTGAGGGAGAGCCTGCTGATGACCTTCGAGAAATGGCTGATGGACTCCATCAACAACCACATCAACAAGGCAAAGTATGCGTTGGATAAGGATACGCTGCTGGCCGTGTTTGACATTGTGTATAACCGGTGTGTGAATGTCAGTGTTTGGGGCGTGTTGGCAAGTGTGGCGACAAGATTCCCTGTATTCTTAGGGATGAAAGCAATGCCCATCTATAGTTGTCGAGCATTTATCCTTTGGGACAAGACACGATACAGCACGGAACTGATGCGACCAATGATAAGTCCACTCGCCTCGCAAGCCGTAAGGAAAGAAGTGGCTGCAAGCTATGATTTGCCTCACCGGAAGAAAGATCTGGAAGGTGTTATCTTGAGTATGTCGATGACCGAGGGATTTGCTGAGGAATTCAGGAAGTTGGTTAAACATCTGAAAGAAACGGCCAGTACCTATATGGAAAAAGTGTCAGCCGGACGGATGGATATAGACCAGTACAAGATAGTGGGAAAAACGGAAGAAGGTTATTTGCTGCAAGGAAGTCCATCGGAAGACATCAAGGAAGAGGCAGAGGAACATGAAGTTGTCCAAAATCAGTTTAACAGGCTTATAGAGACGGGCAACCGCTGCAGGACACGCTATGATGACGAAACGCTCGACGTGGCGGAGTGGCGGGTGATATACCAACTGCATAAAGACCAGGATGGGATGATAAGTGCAAAGGGCCTGGTGGCCGCCCTTGGAGTGAAGAAGTATTGGGATGAGCTTGACCGGAAAGAACGCAAGTGGTGTAAGAAGGAGATGTTGGAGGAGACCATGCGGTATGCTACAAGTGGGCAATATCAGGTGTATTCGGAATACAGCAGCGATGGGCTAGTGCATTTATTGGATAAAGAACCGAAGGATAAGGAAGTGATAGCTGCTGTTTGGTATCTGATGGATGCGATAGAGGAGAATGACAGCATGTTTGTACGTTTTGAGGGTTCATTCAAAACATTGATTTGGGGCAGGCATCATGATTTGGCAGAAAAGATAGTTTTACAATATCTCGCAAACGGAGAGAACAGGAGGGATGATGTGGATAAGTTTGCCCACGTTTGTAAACTACTGCCAACGGATGTTGAGAATAAAGATATCGACGAGATGGCAGAGGTCTATTGCAAGCAGTATTTTGGGCAATGGACGGATGAGAATATAAACAGGTATGCAAAGATTTGGGATACGCGGATAGATACGTTTTGTGCGGAGTATATGATTGCCAAGCCACAGAAGAGACGTACTTTTATAGAGAATGTATGGCTGGCATCGGGCAAGGGTGTAGCATCGTGGAGGCACGGCATGAGCGAGAGTCCGATTACTTCGGTGTTTAGTCACTATTGCTATGTAGTTACTAAAGAGAATCGGGAGAAATTCTGGCAGTTGTGGGAGGTGATGTTTGAATGGTATAAGGTAAATAAAACTGAGGCAGCGCTTGCGGCATTGATGCTGTATTTCGAACTGATGCGTTTCGACCTATTGGATGATTGGGAGGTGATGGCAGGAAGTGGAGAGCATATCAATCAACTTCTGAGGATATTACCATCCGAAGGGTTGGAATACCTGGCGCAGCTTGTATGCAGGACAGGATTCAAGAGTCTTCTGCCGGAGAGTTTGAGATATATTGACAAAGAATTACTGCGAGCGTCAGCAATGGACAGGAAATCGCTGCGCCACTGGCAGGATGCTGTGGAGGATTTGTATGATGATGCGAAGACGCGAGATGCCATCAAGAGGGATAAAGAACTGTGTGCCGCGTATGTTGTGGTGCTTAATGGGCTTATCTCGAATGGCTCTGCGATAGCATATATGATTAGGGATTATTATGTATAGAATATGAACAGTTATATTACTTATTTGATTATCGCGGCCATACTGGTGGCGGCGGAGTTGGTTTCTTTAAGATTGCAGACAGGTGCAATATTATCGACAAACCGAATGAGCGGAGCAGTCACAGCACCATCGTGCTGCGGGGTGGTGGGATTATATTAGCCATTTCCATGATTGTGTGGTACTTGTGGTTCACGGTTAAGGGTGCATGGTTGAATACCTGCCGTTCCTGAAGGTTTATTCGAAAGGCACTAACCTTGTGATATTTGACCCTTCTATGATGCATTGCATCAATGTGGTTGATTACAATATCAAGTCTCTCGATATTAAAGAGTCACTTTTTTAGGGTGGTTTGTTTAAGAGGTAGGCTGGTGGAGGAGTTCTATGACGAGTTGGAGCGCCGCTGCACGGAGGCCATCGAACTCTCGCCCGGCGGCCCGGTCGTCGCCCTGAACATCCCCATCGGCCAATGGCATACTGTACGCGGCACTGTCATCATGGAAGTCAAAGACGTGCCTTATGAACCCACGGGGGAGGAGGATATACTGGTTTTGTAATTGGCCTTATTGGGTGTGATCTCGGCATAGGGCTTCCACCAGTCGCTGGAAGATAAGTGCCATCGGTAAAAATAACTAGACCATGAAAGAGATTGAATTCTAACTTTGGAAGAGAACAACTAGAAAACCTTTATAAGAGGCGGTTCAGTGAAACTGAACCGCCTCTTTCATCTAAATTCGTCTTCTAGTTGATTGTTCGATCAATCCCTCGCCCATTGTCGAAGATGTTCGTGTCGTGTTGATATCGGCCAAGAACAATGGCTGGGTGAATTCTGTTCTGCTGTGCGAAGGACAGAATCTTATCCTTCATCGAATAAGGACTGGATGCCTCATTTCTGGCTTTGAATAAAAACCATTCTTTTTGAGGAATAAGGGCGTTCATCGCGAACATATCGGCCTCCTGCTCCTCGATACTTTCCTCTCTCTCACTCAGTGTGATGAAGCAGTTTCCGTTTTCGACCATTTCGAGATTACTGTACAAGTGGCCTAATTCATGAAGGAGTGTGAAAGCGAGGATGTCTATCTTATGGTATCTTAGCGTTAGTGTGATAGTTGGATTATTGCCGTGCCAAAAAGAAAAGCCATCTATATGAGTGCCTTTTTCATTTCTGACGATTTGGAATTTTATTCCAAACTCACGGAGTAGATCAGATATTCTTTGAATCGTGTTATTGTTTTCAAAAAAGATAGTGGAGAGTAATCCAATTAGTCTTTCTTTATCTCCTGACTTGAACTTCGAGGCACAGTCTGGGATTTTGTCACTATGATTAAATGCAATCTGTTTCCAGGTAAACAGGTCTGTGGCGACATACGCCAAGCTTTGTGATTTCCGGAAAAAAGCAGGATTTACATCGGCAATGAACAGGTTCTTCAGTTGCGTTGTGTCATCGACGTGGAAAAACTGAAGAACATTTTTTATTTTATCGGTGAGCGTTTTCCCAAGCCCGCCGGGGATTGCGCGATTAAGATACGTTGTATTACAGCAGTCCTGAATGGCCTGCCACGTTTCTATCTCTTTCTGTTTTTGGATAAGCGACTCTTTTTGACGGGAAATCTCAATGTCTTTCTCCGACTGAAGCCTTAGCCAAGTGCTAGCATCAATCCCGATAGCCGTTTCAAGAATTACCGCGATGTCTGGAGTGATGCTTCTTTTCCCATTTAAAAGGTCGTTTAGAACAGGGCCAGGCATGCCAATAGTGGCGGCAAAATCAATTTGCTTGATTCTTTTGGCGATAAGCTCGTCGCGTAGAAGAATGCCAGGGTGAATGGCTTTGTCGGGATTACTGGTGTTCATAGTTCTATTTTCATCAGCAAATATACAAAAATTATCTATTATTGATAATATTCTGTTGCGGAATTTGGCGCTAATTCTGTGTATTATGCGTATATACACCGAAATGGCTGTTAAAAAGTCTGTTGAAAACTTTGTTGTGTAAAAATTGGTAAATGGGAATGTAATAAGTAATTTTGTATTCGGAGGTCTGAATAAGACCTAAGAAAAATGGTGCAGGAATAATCCCCCGCACCAGAAAAACTAAAAATATAGGTTTGGACGCCTTTAGTTTTTGTTCTACAAAAATAGTTTTTCCTGGGGATTATTCCAAATCCATTTCTTCCTGTTGGCTGGAGCAGGCCTTGTCCAGTTTTAAAATTATACGAGCTATGTCTAATGACAGACAAGCGGCTCCAGGGTACACCTACATCTTTAGATGGTGGATTACTACCCGTAATGGTAGACGGATTTACCCTAAAAATGGGCGTCCATTCTGCCTTAGAGTCCCGATTGGCTATGAGAAATAGATTTCTTGATAGCCAATGGAGCCTTTACAGGGACTCCAACAGGAATCCATTTCTCCTGTATAAACCGGGAAGTGGACGTGTACTGCCCAGGGGCGCAGGATTATATGAATACCGGATAAGCTATGTCAAAGTATTCAAACGAACGCTTGGACCAGATATGGGACAAGGGGCATATCGTTCGGGGGAAAGACCCCGATCGGTACAGAACGGATGACAACGGCAATCTAATCTACAAACCATCCTATGGAAAGTATTCTCCCATGGGTTGGAATGTAGATCATAAGGTTGCTCAAGTGAATGGGGGGTCTGATAACCTCAGAAACCTTCGCCCGCTAAAGTCATTGGACAATAGTAGCAAAGGCGCAAAAAAGATTTAATCTAAGCGTTTTTGTGTTGTGCGAGTGAGGTCATCGGAGCGAAGAATTGCTTCGATGGCCTTTTAACACCCTTTATACCATCGACCTGAATCATTGGCCCGCCGAAATGCCCGGTTGGGCGTCGGCGTAATCTGCTAATGCTTGGCAGGTGTGCTTTTTTACGAGAGAAAAACTTTATTAGAATAGAATAATCTCTGATTATGAAATACTCTCATCTTATCATCTCCGGACTCCCTAAGTCTTTTGACCTGTGGGACGCGGTGGAAGCGTTTCAGCCCATCTACGAAGGAATGAAATCGGCAGATATCCAGTATGACGCCTACCCTGCAGAGTGCGACGAAGAAAAAGGGGAGGATGCGTGTTTTCCTTTGGGCGAGTTGGACGGAAGGTTTTCGCTTAAAGTGTTGATGGTGAGGCAATTCTGTTCACAGCGAATCGGCGCCTTCCGTTGCCGGCGAGTCGGTGCCACCCGTTGTCGCCGAATCGGTGCCTTCCGTTGCCGGCAAGTCGCATGCTCTCACAGTCGGTGAGTCTTAGCCTCCCATCGCTGTAAAGTCGTTGCCTCTTGCGCTTCTCCGCATAAATACGTACCTTTGAATCGGCCCGGAGTTGGACTAAAATGCAAATTGTTATGGAACAGAAATTTTGCCAGAGCTGCGGCATGCCGCTCACGGAGGAACTGAAAGGCACGAATGCCGATGGCTCCAAGAACGAGGATTATTGCATCTACTGCTACAAGGACGGGGCGTTTACCCAGGACTGCAGCATGGAGGAGATGATTGACTTTTGCGCGCAGTTCGTGGATGAAGTGAACAAGAACATGCCCAAGCCGATGACGCAGGAGGAGTACAAGCAGATGATGCGGCAGTATTTCCCCATGCTCAAGCGTTGGAAATCGGCCCAATAGCTTTTATGACCCAATCCTAGGCCGAGTATGACGTTTTGTGAAGGCTGATGTCTATGGACATCGGCCTTCTTTAGTATTATTTCCGTAATATCCAAATCTTGGCAAGCCTTGCCAAAATTTGGCGATCAGTTCACTTGTCGTTAACTTTGCGTTAGAATAATTGGCTATTTTTCAACGATAAAGTTGAAAAAATGTTCACTTTTCGTGAATTTTATTTATTTTTGCAAAAGATTGTGATATGATTGGAGTAGATGATGTAAATAGTTTCCTGAAGCAGTTCAACATCAAGGCGCAGGTGTTTGGAATTCTCTTCAGAGATGACAGGCCAAAGAACAGAGAGACTTTGTTGCAGTTGGAGATTACGCCTTTGCAGCGTGAGGTTATAGTCAAGAGTCTTCAAGTTGAGGATTATGTTGAGGGCCCGGTCATTGATGAGTTGAACAGGAGAAGCGAGATGTGGGTTTTTGGTAAGGATGTGAAAGGGCATGAAGTGTATATAAAGATTACTCTTGGATATGAGAATGGACAAACTATTTGTATCTCCTTTCACATTGCCGAGCATACTTTGACGTATCCATTTAAATAGGCTGCATATGAATATTCCCAAAGATTCTACAGGTAAGCCCATGCGGGTGGTCTATGAGCCGGAAACAGAGACTTTTCGTGGAGAGAAGTTTCGTTGTATGTTTGCATCTTTTAGGGATGATGAACTGAATGAGGGGTTTACTACCACTGAAAGCGACAGTATCTGGTATAATCAGGTTACTAACCAGTATCGTGAGAAACATGGGATACCGTATCAGGATGAAATAATTGCCTTACGTGAGAGATATGACATGAGCGCCTCCAAGATGTCGTTAATTCTTGGATTCGGCACAAATCAGTATCGGCTTTACGAGGAAGGGGAGGTGCCCAGCGAGAGCAATGGAAAAATGATAAGGAGCGCCATGAATCCACATGTGTTTCAGGAACTGGTAAGTGCGTCCAGAAACCTGCTTTCTGAAAAGGAGTTCGTAAAGATATCGACAAAGGTTGAGGATGTGATTGCCCGGTCACACGCCAGTGAAGATGATCAATGGGCCGAACGGCAGATTTTCAGAACCGGCCGGGGCTTGGTAAACGGGTTTGCTCCGCAGTCAGCAGTCAGGCTCAGGAGCCTCCTGGTGTATGTCTTGGGCAAGATGGGAGACACATTCCAGACCAAGATGAACAAGGTGCTGTTTTATATAGACTTCCTATCGTATAGGGAGCGAGGAATGGCTATTTCCGGCTTGGCGTATCAGGCCATTGAATTCGGCCCGGTTCCACAGCGCTGGGACAGGGTATACAGCGGTTTTGATGAGGTTGTCCCGCAGTCCAAAATGGTGAAAGAACAGGAATGTACGGTGCTTACAACAGAAGCAAAAGCCGAAACGAGTCTCTTCTCAAAAGAAGAACTTGAGATTATTGATACCGTCTGTAAAAAGCTGGCTGGCGCCAGCGCCAAAAAGATTGTGGAAATGAGCCATTTGGAATCGGCCTGGAAAAAGTATTATAATCCCAGCCAATCGACGTTAATCCCTTTTGAGGAAGCGTTTTCTTTAGTGGCGTTTTAAGACTGCAAAAATAATGACCCAAGACGAACTCTGGCTCGCCAAATGGCAAGAAGCCATCGACTTCCTGGAAACCGACCACCGCAAACCCTCCAAGTTCATCCCGGAGGAACGCAACATGCGCTCCTGGTGGAAGTATAACAAAAAGCTCATGAATGCTGGGGAACTGAAGCCCGAACGGGTAGAACTGTTCAAGCAACTGCTTGCATTGGGAGAAAAGAATAAGCATGTAAATCAATACCAATAATTCAAGAAAGTGATAATTTGGGGGCTTTTTCGTACTTAACAACCGACCAATAACGGTCGGTGTTTTTTTGTGTGGGTTGGAATTCTCGTGTCTATCCGTGTGTTATGTAGTGGTGGTATCTCAGGCAGCACAGGGAAGAAGAGGCTGGGAAAGAGAAAAACCTCTACCGATGCTTGATAAAACCGGGTAAAGTGGGAAGCGTGATATTTATTCGGCCGGAATTGTTATATTTGTCATTGAGGCAGACGCCTATTCTTCGGCATAGATATAAGATGTGTGTGTGCCTAAGTGGAATGTTGAGGAGTTTACGATGATAGATGCTTACAATATGGACGTTGTACAGTTCAGACAAGAAAATCAGCTGGCGGGGGAATTGCTTCAGCAAAGGAATCTGGATGGTGCCAGAAGACACTTTCAGAAGCTCTATGCATCTCTTCGTATGAATTCTTATCGCCAGCGTCTGAAAAAACAGCAGTTCGAAAAAGTGTTCTTCGGGTTGATACCTGACGATGTTCTCTCTTTGCTTTTCAATAAAGCAGTTTGCCACATGAATGCCGCCGAGACGAAAGATGCCCTAAAAACCATTAAAAGCTATCAGATGATAGAGCGGGATTTTTCTATACAGGGGCCTCCGGATTTTGATATGGCGATGAATGAGGTGGAGGCGTATCGTAGACTAGGTGATAACAAAAACGCATCGCTGTGTTGTAAGAAACTGTTGAAGAAGAAGTTGGATTCTTCTCAGAGGGTGAATGTGCTTATTATAAAAGGTTCGATTGAGACGGAGGAGAATCACAATGTGTTTGGCATCAACACGCTCAGTTTAGCACTTGCAAAAGCAGAAGCAGACGGGAATCCAAATATGATAGCGTTCTGCTACATGGAGATGGCTAAGATGCTGGGCACTCATTATCCGGCATTAGGGTTGTCATTCCTGTGGAAAGCGCGAATCTACTATGAGAAGAGCAAGGATGCAGAAAGGATAGCTTTCTGTAAGATGCGGATGGCTTTGGCGTATTTCCTGTTATGGCATAGAACAAATGACCAACGGTTTAATCAAGAAGCGAAACGTCTCGTGAACGAAGACATCAGCAGGGATGATTTCACCCATCCGGCAGGTGCTTATTCATTGTACAGACTGAAAGGGGCGATTTGCAATGACCTGCATCTGATAGAGGCGGCACTAGACTATTTTGACAGTATAGAGGCCTACGGAGAGGTACAGACTACGGCTGAGTTTTATATGAAAACCGCTTTGGCTATAAGTGATAAAGAAGCCGTAAAGAAGGGGGCAAAAAGGTATAAGAAAGCTGCTGAAGCGCTGAACGACAAGATGGGGCTGGATCATATCCGGAGTTTGGATTTGGAAAATGCCGTTGCCAGTTGGATTCCTATTATGCCAGTGAAGGAAATGCCCAATCTGCTGGATGTGTTGGACGGCATTGCTTATGATGAGGAAAAATTCCACTTGGAAAACAATACTTTCAGAAAACTGTTCCCGACGCATTATCAAGAGGGAATGTTTGAGACGGTGACGATGCTTGACGGAAAAACAAGATTGTATCCCTGTGCGCTGTTTCCGGAACGCTATTTTAGAGGGCAGTCGGATAAACTGGAGGGAAAGAAATGTCAGCCATCGTTGTTCAGGAAGTTGTCTGAAGCAGAGATGTTCCACGAACGCTTATGTCTGAAGGAACTGGAGAACTTACTGCAATATTATCCAATGACGGCGGTTTATGAAAAAGGAATTTTGCATTATAATACTCCTGAGGGCCCCAAACCATTATTGTTGAATGTGGATGCGGCGGCATTGGGGCAGCACTATGGTATCAGGACCGATTTGCTGGATTTGACGACGGACAAATGGGTGGCGGCTTTCTTTGCCGTGACGAAGTATGAGAACGGAGAATACCTGCCATATAAGGAAGATGGCGTGGGAGTGATGTATGTTTACCGCCATTTCCCTTCAATGGATTGTCAGGAGGAGAGACTAAGTGCTGTGGGGATGCAGCCTTTCTCGCGCCCGGGATGTCAGGCCGGCATGGTATATAGGATGTTGCCGGAAGAGGACTTCAATGACAAGGCACAGAGAATCTTCTTCAAACACGACCCGGAGATTTCGGAACTTATATACAATTATTGCAACCGTTCGAAGAAACTCTTCCCGGAAGAGATACTGGAACAGAAAGTCAAAGAAATAAAAGCTTCTAATTTTTATAGCAGATTTGCTTTTACCAATACCGTAAATGAGTTTTACCAAGATGTTCCCGCAGAGGTCGTTGAAGGATATATGGAAGAACTGGACATCAGTACACAAAGTGCGCCCCCCGTAATGTTCACACAAGAAGAAATGACTGCATTTTCAGAGCGCTGGAACAGGGAGAAAGACCATTTCTTTGACAAGATAATAGTAAGGCTGACATATAGTGGCCGATAGAATTTGCAGAATGATGGATAAAACATTGCTAAACAGGTTACGAGCGCTTCAACAAGGGTTGATGACGCGGGATAGATTTGCTAAGAATGCTGTATGTGACGAGTTGCTGCAAATCCTGAAGGAGCAGGATGATGAGCACGTGAAGAACGAGATAAGGAGAATCATTGTACTGCCCTTGGTGGATCTCAACAGGACACAGGATCTGCTGGATTGCATAGACGCTATGATGGCGCAGCAGGATTATGAACTGAATATCGTGGCCTTGATGGGTAAGGAGCATTATCTGCGACGTCAGGATAGGATGGATGAGGTCTTGGCCCTGCATTCTCAGATGCTAGAACTGACAGTGCAGTATGGCCGCAACGAAATGCAGGCAGAAGGCTATCTGTTGAGAGGGAAGGTTTATTTGGAACTCAACAAGGTTGACAAGGCTCTTGAAGACTTTAACTGTTCAATCCTTTTAGCTACGGAATGGAATCAATATAACCTTGTGGCTGTAGCAAAATACTATATTGGGCTTTGTCTGATGTCAAAAGGGCATGAGGAACTTGGTATGGAAAAGTTGAGAGAAGCGTCAGAAACGGCTCACGAACAGCATTGCAGTGATGTGGCTATGCACACGGAAGCATATAGAGCCATGAAAATGCTGGAGAAAGGAAGGGCAGACGTAGCTTTGGAGATATTGAGGGGGTGGACTGATGAATTCAAACTGATGTTATGATAGATTGGGATAGGTTTAGCAAGCAACCGACGCCATTCACGTTGAAGGATTATCCGACCATACTGGATTTTCTGAAGTATGTGGTGGGGCAGGAGGAAGAGTCGCAGATACATAAATTGCCTTTGGACAGGTGGAAAAAAGATTATTTTTACGACTGGTCCAGAACGGGTCACTATTTGATGATGCGTGATAATACGCTGGGGATGCCGGCGCTGCTTCCTACCAGTCGAACTGCGTTTACGTTTTATCGAGGACAAAGTCAATATTTTCAAGAGTGCCTACCTTCACTGTATAGATATACGGGTGATGCGCTGGAACAAGAAACACTTCGCTCATATTTACAGACGGTGGAGATGATGCTGATGATGAAATCACATCCGGTGATTATGTCAATAGAAAAAGGTGGAATCGTACATGATAAACTTGGGCTGGTACGGCTGCCGGTGATGTATGACGGATTGGCTCAGCATTATGGCATCAAGACCTGCTATCTGGATTTGACCAATGATATTTGGTGTGCAGCTTTTTTTGCAGCAACCACCTATGATGGACAGTATCATCCGGTAGAGGTAAAGGAAAGTATGCCGTTTGAGAAGCGTTATGGTGTGTTATATATGCTGGACTACAGTATGAATACTGAGAACCCGGATTTTTCCAAAGACCATATTTTGCCTATCGGATTGCAATATTTCAATAGACCTGGAAAGCAGAGTGCACTCGTGATAGCGATGCAGGAAATGAGAGACCTGCATAAGCACCCAAGGCTAAAACGAGTGTATTTCAGGCATGACAGCGAGGCGAGTAAGCTTGTATATTCGCTATCACAGTTCGGTAAGCAGTTTATTACTGACGACCCTTTTGCGAGCTTAGTTGAAGCAATTTGTAGCAAGGATGCGTATAGTAAATCTGCTGTTGCCTTGGCTCGTGGGATTTATTTCCCGTATATTCCCGTTGAGGTTTTTATGCGCAAAGTTTATAAGTGTGGGTTTGTGGTTACAGAGAAACCGAGCGTCGTTTATCCGGAGGATTTGTGTGCTAAAGAGTTTTACGAATGGCAGCACGGAGGATCAAATAGATATATCAACAGTATTATTATCCAAGCGATGTCGAAGATGACGTTTGCGGTCTGAGAAGTACTGGTGGAAGTCGCAGGAGAAGCTTTTGGATTCCCATCAAAACAACCTTCTATAAGCCTCGGCTTTCTTTTCCAGCGGCAGGGGATAGGCGCGGGAGGTGGAGGGCATGCGCCAGAAGCGGAGGAGTTCTGCGGGGCGCTCTACAAGAGGGCCCGCTCCCTTCGGGGCAAATGAGAAGTCAAGGCGGACATCGACATACCCTCCTACGGGCGGGATTGGGCAGCCGAAGGTGTCGGCCGCAATCCGGGTGGCCTTTTCGCCGGTGGTGACCAGCGTGTGGCAGTGGGGGATTTGGGCCAGAAGGGCGGGGATGTCGGTGGGCGTGACCACCTTCAGGAAGGCGTCGGAGGCGTTGTCCCGGAGGCGCCGCACTTCGCAGGCGGTGTCGTAGAAGGCCAGGCCCGCATCCGTGCAGAAGCGGCGGATCATGGCCTCGTCAAAGCGTTTCTGCCCCGCCAGGCAAAAATGCTCCCGGTCCCCAAAATGAATCAGGCCCATGATGCGCCAGAAGTCGTTGATCCAGTTGGGGTAATAGAACGGCATGCTCCAGCGGTGCGGCTGGGGCGGAAAACTCCCCAGGAACAAGATGCGCGCTCCCTCCGGGAGGAACGGCTCGAATGGGTGGCGCTCCGTGTCCATGCTACCGGATGAAGTGCATCGGGGCCCAGGGCTCATCGCCGCGTCCGGGGGTAGGGGTGCCGCCGGTGGCTTTGAGAAGGAACGCCATGTTGTTGGCAAGGGCCCGCAGGGTCTGCATTCCCTCGGTGTCAAGGGCGGCCTGGCCGGGCTCGCGGCCGTAAACGATGTTCCAGTACTGGGAGGTGACGACGGGCATGTTCATCATCTGGAAGGGGAGGTTCAGGGCCTCGAAGGTGGCTGTGGCGCCGCCGCGCCTGCAAACCGCAATGGCGGCCGCCGGCTTCCCGGCTATAGCGTCACCATTGGAGTAGAAGGCCCGCTGGATAATGGAGAGCAGGGCTCCGTTGGGCTGGCCGTAATACACGGGCGAGCCCACGATCAGGGCGTCGCAAGAGGCGAATTTCTCGCTTATCCGGTTGCAGATGTCGTCGTCAAAGACGCATCGGCCGCCTCCTTTCGCCGCACACTGACCGCATGCGATGCAGCCGCGCACGGGCTTGTTGCCAATCCAAACTATTTCACTGTCAATGCCGTTTTTCTGAAGTTGCGCCGCCACTTCCGCAAGTGCGGTGGCGGTATTGCCTTTCTGGCGCGGACTTCCGTTGATGAGTAATGCTTTCATACCGCGAATTTACTATAATTTTGCCGAAAAAATGCCTACCTTTGTTCATTAAAACAAAGGACTGTGACAAAACTCATTCTCTGGGACCTTGACGGGACGCTGATAGACACAATTGAAGACCTTTCGGCGGCGGTGAACCATGCGCTGGAGATGCGCGGGCTGCCGCTTCACAGCATCTCCGAATACCGCGGCATGGTGGGCCACGGGGTGCGAAACCTGGTGAAACTGGCGCTGGAGGCCAGCGTGGGCCAGGCTCCGGATGAGGCCGAAATAGACACCGCCCTCTCTGATTTCAAAGCTTACTACACCGCGCACATAGATGTTCACACCCGCCCTTATCCCGGGATTCAGGAACTCCTCAAGGACCTTCACGCCGCCGGTGTCCAGATGGCCGTGGCGTCAAACAAGTTCCAGGCCGGGACGGAGCACCTGATCAAGGAATTCTTCCCTGAGATACCGTTTGTGGCCATCCTCGGGAACCGTGAGGGATACCCGTTAAAGCCTGACCCTGAGATTGTTGCCGAAGTCCTCCGCGTCTCCGGCTTGCAAAAAGAGGATGCCGTAATGGTAGGGGATTCCGGAACCGATATGCGAACTGCCGCCAACGGGGGAATAGCCGGCATTGCCGTCGGTTGGGGGTACAGGCCCATGAGTGCCACGGCCGAATATCGCTTTGCCGGCAGCGTCACGGAACTCCGGACTCTTCTTTTCGGCCGGGATTTTTATGTAAGTGAGCCCATGCCCACGCCTCCGCCGGAATTTAAAACGCCTTTGCAAAAGGCTATATATGAGGCGTTTGGCCGTTTTGGGATTCCATTCAACCGCGTGGATACAGACCCAGGAATCACCATGGAAGACTGCGCGCACATAGACGGCGCCCTTGGAACGCGCATTGTCAAAACGGTGTTTGTGTGCAATCGGCAACAAACGGAGTTTTACCTCTATGTCATGCCCTCGGACAAACCCTTTGTCACCCGCGATTTCTGCGCCGCCCTGGGCATTCCCCGCGTGTCCTTCGCTTCCGGTGAAAACCTCCAGTCGCTCACCGGGGTAACTGCCGGCGCCACCACCATCCTCAGCGCCGTGCTGCCACAGGCCGCCGGCGTGCACATTGTGCTGGACCGCGCCGTGGCCGATGCCCCCTGGTTCGCCTGCACCGACGGCACCCCCACCTGCTTTGTACGCATCTCCACGCATGATTTATTGGAGAAATACCTCCCGTCCTGCGGGGCCGTGCCTGCCATAATCTAATAATGAAAACCGTCATCGCCATAGACTCCTTCAAGGGCTGCCTGCGTTCCGTTGAGGCCAACAGGGCGGCGGCCGAAGGGGTGCGGAGCGCGTGCCCGGACGCGGAGATTGTGGAGGTCCCGGTCAGCGACGGCGGCGAAGGCTTTTTGGAGGCCTTCCACGCGGCTATCGGCGGCCGGTTTGTGACGGTTCCGGTGATGGACCCTCTTATGCGAAGCATTTCGGCCCGCTATCTCCTGAAGGGGCAGACGGCCGTGCTGGAAGTGGCTGAGGCTATTGGTCTTACGCTGCTTAGCCCGGAGGAACGGAATCCTATGTCGGCCTCCAGTTACGGCGTGGGACAGCTGGTTGCCGATGCCGTGAAAAATGGCGCCAGGCATATCATCGTGGGCCTTGGCGGCAGCGCCACCATCGATGCCGGCAGGGGAATGCTGCAGGCGCTGACGGGAATCGAGTCACTTCGCGATATCCGCTTCACCATTGCCGCCGATGTCGATAATCCGCTCTTCGGTGAGCACGGTGCGGCCAGGGTGTTCGGCCCGCAGAAGGGCGCGACGCCTCAGATGGTGCGCCTTCTGGACGACGAGGCCCGCCAGTTTGCGGCCGATTCCGCCCGCCGGATGGGCTACGACCGCTCCCGGATGGAGGGCGCCGGTGCCGCCGGCGGGCTGGGCTATGCCTTCCTCCAGTACCTGGATGCCGACCGCCAGCCCGGCACGGAACTGCTGCTGAACACCATCGGCTTCGATGCCATGGCCTCGGATGCAGACCTTATTATTACCGGCGAAGGCTCCGCCGACCGCCAGACGCTGATGGGGAAACTGCCCATGGGCATTCTCCAGCATTCCGGCCGTGTGCCCGTGTGCCTCATTGCCGGCCGTGTCAATGACCGTCCGGAGCTGCTGAGGGCCGGATTTTCGCACGTGGAGTGCATCAACCCTCCCGGCCTCGCCCTGGAAGAAGCCATGAAAAAGACGGTCGCGGAGGAGAATATCCGGAGGTTTTTGAGTACCTTTGCAGTCTTTAAAAGAGTGTAATCCGAAAAACCTATCCGCATGCCGGACAAGATAGAAATCCGCGGCGCCAAGGCGCACAACCTTAAGAATATAGATGTGGACATCCCGCTGGGGAAAATCGTGGGGATTGCCGGGGTGTCCGGCTCGGGAAAATCGTCCCTGGCCCTGGGCGTGCTGTATGCCGAAGGCTCCCGCCGCTACCTGGAGTCCCTTTCCACCTATACCCGCCGAAGGATGACGCAGGCCTCGCGTGCCATGGCCGACGACGTCCGCTACGTCCCCGCCGCACTGGCCCTGCATCAGCGCCCCGGCGTGCCCGGTATCCGCAGCACCTTCGGCACCATGTCCGAGCTCCTTAACAGCCTCAGACTCATGTTCTCCCGCCTTGCCAACCACCGCTGCCCCAACGGGCATTACCTGGAGCCCACGCTGGACGTTGCGGCCGAACAGCCCATCTACTGCCCCGTCTGCGGGGAACGCGTGTATGCCCCCGGCGCTGAGCAGCTTGCCTTCAACAGCGAGGGCGCCTGCCGCTGCTGCGGCGGCACGGGAATCGTCCGTACCGTGGACGAATCCACCCTGGTTCCGGACGAGAGCCTCACCATCGACGAGGGGGCCGTGGCTCCCTGGGGCTCGCTGATGTGGTCGCTGATGAAAGACATCGCCCGGGAGATGGGCGTGCGCACCGACGTCCCCTTCAAGGACCTCACCCCGGAGGAAAAGGAAATCGTCTATCACGGCCCGGCCGAAAAACGCCACATCATCTACAAGAACGAGAAGACCAACGGCTTTGCCGAGATGGACTTCACCTATTACAGCGCCGTGTACAGCGTCCAGAACGCCCTTTCCAAGGTAAAGGATGAGGTCGGCATGAAGCGCGTGGAGCGGTTCCTCAAGGAGGATGTGTGCCCCGAATGCGGCGGTACGCGCCTTTCCGAGGCCGCGCGGGCGCCCCTTCTGCGCGGAATCAACCTGGCCGATGCCTGCAAGATGACCCTCTCGGAGCTCATCGAATGGGTGAAGGGCGTGCCGGCGTCGCTCCCGGAGCCCATGCGGCCCATGGCGGAGCGCATCTGCGAATCGTTCCAGGACACCGCCCGCCGCCTGGTGGACCTGGGCCTTTCCTACCTCTCGCTGGACCGGGCGGCGGCCACCCTTTCCACCGGGGAACGGCAGCGGGTGCAACTCGCAAGGGCCGTTCGCAACCGCACCACCGGCGTGTTGTACGTGTTGGACGAACCCTCCATCGGCCTGCATCCTTCCAACCTGGAAGGCCTCACGGGCGTGATGGACGACCTGGTGGCCGACGGCAATACCGTCGTGCTGGTCGATCACGACACGGATGTCCTGGGGCATGCCGACTGGATTATCGAACTGGGTCCGGAGGCCGGCGCCAAGGGCGGTACGGTCATCGCACAGGGCACGGTAGGGGAGTTGGAGGCCAATCCCGCCTCCCGGATCGGCCCGTTCCTGAAAAGCGGGCTCATGCCGGCTCCGCGAAGGAAGGACCTTTTCGATCTCGGGAGCATCCGCATGACTACCGGCGCCATTCATACCGTGAAACCGCTGGAGGTCACGTTCCCGAAAGGGCGCCTCTCCGTTGTCACCGGCGTATCCGGTTCCGGCAAGACCACCCTCATTCTGGAGAGCCTGATTCCCGGCCTCAAGGCGCACATCGACGGCGGCAAACTGCCCCGGCATGTACTTGATATCGAGGCCGATGGCATCCGCCAGGTGAAGCTTATCGACGCTACGCCCATCGGCATCAACGTGCGCTCCACCGTGGCTACGTATGCCAATATCCACGATGAACTCAGAAAGGTCTTTGCCAAGACGGAGGAGGCGAAGGCCGGCGGCTGGAAGGCGGGGGACTTCTCGTACAATACCGGGAAACTGCGCTGTCCCACCTGCGACGGAACGGGCTCCATCAGCCTGGATGTCCAGTTCCTCCCGGATGTGGACATCCCGTGCCCGGACTGCCACGGTTCCCGTTATGCGCGCGCGGCCTGGGAAATTCACCGCAAGGGCGGTCACACGCTGCCGCAGCTCATGGAAATGAGCGTGGATGAGGCGCTTGAAGCCTGTGCGGATTTGAATCTCGTAAAGAGCCGCCTGCAGGTGCTGCACGACCTGGGCCTGGGGTACCTGACGCTGGGGGAAGCCACGCCCAGCCTCTCCGGCGGCGAGGCCCAGCGCCTCAAACTGGCCAGCGAGATGGGCCGCGGGCAGGGGGATTCGGTGTTCGTGTTCGACGAGCCTACCATCGGCCTGCATCCGCTTGACGTCCAAACGCTTATGCGGGTGTTTCGCCACCTCATTGACAACGGCGCCACGGTCATTGTCATCGAGCATGACCTGGATGTCATCCGGCAGGCCGACTACATTGTGGACATGGGGCCCGGCGGCGGCATCCAGGGAGGACGGATTGTCGCTACCGGCGCCCCGGCAGAGGTGGCCTCGGACCGTAACAGTATCACAGGTAAATACTTGTAGGCATGGCAACGAACCAAGACCAGCTCAAAGGGCACCTTTCCATTGCCGCGG
>Ga0310694_10001054_pt1 | contig 32596 bp, 15 predicted proteins | sample 174DNAGHGhighgp2_FD_203884 | JGI IMG/M metagenome (GOLD analysis project Ga0310694, IMG submission 203884) | Sheep rumen microbial communities from Palmerston North, Manawatu-Wanganui, New Zealand - 1742 DNA GHGhigh gp2 (v2) (version 2) | ecosystem: Host-associated > Mammals > Digestive system... | reverse complement strand
ACTGTCGCGGATGCCACCGGCGTCGATATGTCTGAAATAGTGAAGCAATCCACCCTCGAGAACGCCGTGAAGCGCACTTCCGGGAAATAGTTCGATTACAAATTAGTAATTAGTAATTTGTAATTAGTGTTTTTTAATCAGTAATTCGTGATTTAGGCTGTCTTGAAAGGCAGCCTTTTTTCACAATCCAGAAAGAACTTTCGATTGTTCAATGTTCAAAGTTCAATGACTAACGTTCTTTATTCCGGATTTTTCATCAAATACAGGATGTTGCCATCTTTGTAATAGACATCCTCGCGGTATTGCACGGTGCCGTCCTCGCCGACGAAACAGGTGTAGTATTCGATGAAGAGCGGGATGGATTTGCGCAGGGCGACGCTCGTGGGGCGCAACTTACGGTAGAACTGCTTGTCCCAGTCGCTGAGCTTTGCGTAATATATGGAGTCCTTCTCGTGCAGCTTTTCCAAATACTCCTCACCCTTTTCGGTGGTGGGTTTCGCGCCGGAGATGATGTGCAGCTGCTCGATGTAGTTGGTGTCGAAGTTGTTGACGCGGTAAACCCACTCGGCTACGCTGTCGGGATTCTGCACACGCACACAGCCGTGACTCAGCGCCCGCTTCCGACGCTTGAATGCCCCCTTGTTGTTGGTGTCGTGCAAATAGACAGACTCTGAGTTGGCGAACACGAATTTGTAGAGCCCCAGTGCGTTGTGGCGCCCAGAAGTCTGATGCAGTCGGTAGGGAATGTTGCCTCGGTTCACCCTGCTCCAATCAATGGAGTCGGGCACGACATACTGCCCGTTGCGGCTGTCGCGGATGTAGAGACGCTCGCGTTTCACCACCGCCGTGTTGCTCTTCACTAACTTGTGGTAGTATTCGTCTTTGATGATGTCGTATGGAATGTTCCACTCGGGATTGAGTACTATAGTTCGTATCCTGCTGTACATCAGCGGAGTCTCGGCTTTGTAGGGGGTGATGATGCCGCCTTTGTGCCGCGCCGCGACCTTCTCGGGGTTCTGTGTCTTGCCGCAACAGATACGATTGCGCATCACCACCGAATCCTGCTGCACCACACTCAGCATATACTCGGGAATGTTGACGGCGATGTGGAGCGTGTCGTCACTCTTTCGGTGCAGCTTTTTCCAACGCAGCCGCTCCATGTTGGCCGACAACGCATCCATATAATATTGTATTGGTCGATTCAGCTTTTCGATAGTCTCTGCATCAAGACTGTCGCTTTCGGGGATTCCGTTCTGTCTGCGGAAGGTGTTGATGGCCGACAAAACATTTTCGTTCAGGGTGTTGTCGCTGTTCTTGACGTTGATACCTAATTGATTAAGACGCTCGCATAATGGAGCGATGTTTGCATTCTGACCGTCTTTGCGCACACGGAAGTCGGGAATCGTCACTGCGGCCGTGTCAGAAGTCATGGTCGTGTCCGATATCGTGCACCAGCGCTTTAACTCTTTCTGAAGTTTTTGGTATTCAGGAGTTTCTGGAGTATGAGCGGAAAGATATTCGGAGAATATCGCGATGCTGTCGAGGGCGTTCAGAAGGAAGGCGGAGTCGGGAACGAGCGTTTCGTAATACCATTTGCTACCGTGCACTCTCTTCGGGCTCACCGCGCCGTACTCCAGCGCACAGGCGTAGCGTAAATACTGGTCGGTGAGTATCCGCTCGATACGGTAGAGATGCGGGTATAGCGCCTCGTTGTCGGGTACCTTGTATTCCGTCAACTGTTTGATAATCTGTTGGATACTGTCAATATGGAAATACTCGCCGGGAATGCCGTGGTTGGGGTAAGCGTTTGTCAAAGAGGAAATCAGCGAGTCGGTCATCGCCTCCTGCAATCCTTTCTGCGTCCAGAACGGATGAAAGTTCCGTTCGCGGTAGAAGTCGCGTACCAACGAGGGCATGAGTAGCGTGTCGGTCTCGCTATGGATTTGTCCCTCAACAAATTGCACATACTCTTTCTCTTTGAAATGCTGATAGTGTTTGAACCAGTGCGGCTGGGCTTGCACCTTTTCTTTGCGTTGGCAACCGTCTAATGCAATGGTCATAAACAGGAGCAAGGAGAAGATAAATAAGAGCGTGAAAAGAGTGATGACCAGAGCAGGCGGCGTGTAGTTGCGAAGCCTCCGGAATAATGTGCTTGCGAAAAGGTGCAAACGGTTCATGACAATATTTAAAAATTGGGGTGCAAAGATAATCATTTTTCGGATCAGCAATGAATCTCCAAAATTTCGTTCCAGTCGGTGGTGTAGTTCTGCGACAGGTGGTTACGGTTCATCCTGACTCCCTCGAAACCGGCAGTGGCCACCACCACGGTCCGATGGCCTTGCTTCTCGTTGATGTGGTCTAAAGCTTGCATCAGCCGGTCGTGTTTTTCGCGATCTACCTCGTCGAAGAGCACCGTCTGCACGCTCTCTTTCGGGGAGATCTGTGTCAGCGCTACCCCCGCCTTCTTGTAGAAGGTGCCCTGTCGGAAGAGCTGGGCCGCGGTCTTCACGGCAATGTCGGCCAGCTCCACGGTGCTGTCGGAGGCGGCGGGCAGCGTCACGAGCCGGTTGTCGTAGTGCTGCTCCTGCTCGTGGCGGAAGCGGTTGGTGAGCAGGAAGACGAACATGGCGTGGCAGACACTCCCCTGTTTTCGTAACTTTTCGGCGGCCATTGACGTGAACAACGCCACCTGCTCCTTGATGTCTTCCACGTCGTGAAGCTCCTTGCGGAAGCTTCTTGATACCATAATCTGTTGCTTGTCAGGAATGTGTGCCTCGAATTCGATGCAGGGGCGACCATGCAGCTCATACCAGGTCTTCATGCCGCCAAGGTGCATCTTGCTGCGTACAAAGTCTAACGGTTGCTGCGAGAAGTCGTAGGCGGTGAGGACGTTTCGGCTCTTCAGCATGGCGGAAAACCGTCGCCCGATGCCCCAAACATCCTCAATGGGGAACTTTTTCAGCACCTTTTCGATGTCCTGTGGCCGGTGCATGTAACAGCTGCCCTTGAGCTTCGGGTACTGCTTGCAGAGTTTCGAGGCGATCTTGGCCAATGTCTTGGTGTGCGAAATGCCCACGCTGATGGGAATGCCGGTGTCTTTCAGCACTTTGCGGGAAACGTAATGCCCGAAAGCGTCGAGTTCTTCCTCCCTGATGCCGCGGAGGTTGAGGAAGGATTCGTCGATGGAATAGACCTCGGTGGCGGGACAGAGACCGCGCAGGGTCTGCTGCACGCGCTGCGACATGTCGCTGTAGAGGGTGTAGTTGCTGGAATAGACCGCCACGTTGTGCCGCTTGATGAGGGCTTCGAGCTGGAAGTAGGGATGCCCCATCTTGATGCCGAGCCGCTTAGCCTCGTTCGACCGCGCAATCACACAACCGTCATTGTTGGAGAGGATAATGACGGGCCGTCCGTTGAGTGACGGGTTGAAGACGCGCTCACAGGAGACGAAGAAGTTGTTGCAATCGGCGAGTCCGAACATGTGGGTGGTTTAGGGTTTAAGGTTTAGGGTTTAGGGTTTAGAGTTTAGAGGGAGTAGGGAGTAGGGAGTAGGGAGTAGGGAGTAGGGAGTAGGGAGTAGGGAGTAGGGAGTAGGGAGTAGGGAGTAGGGATGCAAAAATACATATTTTTTACATAATAAGACGTGAATTTAGCAAGCTTTGTGTAAAAAATAATTATTATAGCTGGTATTGATTTTTTTATGTATTTTTGCCATCGGATTCCGAAATTACATAAAAATGAAAGTGGATTATATCAACAGGAAAATAGAGCCGGTGGTTAGGGAAGCATCCAAATACTATTCTGTTATATCCGTTACAGGTCCGAGGCAATCGGGAAAAAGCACGCTGTTGAAGCATCTTTTTTCTGATTATAAGGAATTTAGCATGAAGGATGTGCATATCCGTGACTATGCAATGAACGATCCGGTGGCATTCCTTCAGCAAACCACAGACGGCATGTTTATTGACGAAGTGCAAAAGGCACCCGTTTTAATGGAATATATACAAGGCATCGTGGATCGCCATCCAGAGAGGCGCTTTCTGTTGAAGGGCAGTTCCAACTTCGAGATGATGCGCGACCTTTCGGAGTCTCTGGCTGGCAGAGCGGGCGTATTCGAACTCATGCCGATGTCGCTGTCGGAGACAGTGGCCCAGCGAACTGATCGAGATCTCTCCCAACAAATTTTTGAAGGGCTTTATCCTGCAGTGATTGCCGGCAAAAATAGGGCAAAATTCTTCTATCCATCATACGTGAAAACCTATCTGGAAAAGGATGTTCGGGATTTGCTGAACGTCCAGAACCAGATGCAATTTTTGCGTTTTATAAAGCTGTGTGCCGCCCGCATTGGCTCATTGTTCAATGCTTCGGAGTTGGCTGCGGAAGTGGGGGTGGACTCCAAAACCATCACCCGCTGGCTTTCGGTGTTGCAGGCGTCTTACTTGGTCACGTTGCTACCGCCTTATTACGAAAACATCTCCAAAAGGTTGGTCAAAAGTCCTAAACTGTACTTCAACGACACGGGATTGGCATGTTATCTGTTGGATATTGAGTCGCCTAAACAGCTTGAAAGAGACAAGATGCGAGGATCTCTATTTGAAAATATGGTGGTGATGGAAATGATGAAACATCGCTACAACCAAGGAAAAGATGGGGGCGTGTTTTTTTATCGTGACTCCAATCAGAACGAGGTGGATGTTTTGCTGAAGCAGGAAGGCGAAATCACGGCCGTAGAGGTGAAGTCGTCGATGACTTATCACCCATCCTTTGAGAAAACTTTACGGCAACTTCAGGATTGGATTAAAACACCGGTAACGAAAAGGGCGGTTGTTTATGCTGGAGAATTTGAAAACAATGGTTCAGATATTAAGCTGTTGAATTATAATAGTTTGAATGAATTGTTCTGAAACGATTCTTCATTTTTTCAATTATGAAAATAGGGGATATAGATATCGAAATCAGACGCTCGAAACGAAGCAAAACCATCACGGTGAACATCGAGCGTGACTGCAGTGTAAATGCTATCGCTCCTATGGATTGTCCTGATGAAACCATCCGAAAAGAATTGGCAAAATCTTTATTTTTTGTTGTCCCAGTTGTCGTTTAAACTAAAGACAACAGGGACAAATTAACGAACATTGACCTTCGCGTTGTCGTAGTGGCCGCGCCATTCCGGGGCGTATAGGCATTCTACTTCGGGGATGCCGGTGGTGAACTCGCCGGTTTGGGTGGCGAATACGTCGTATTCCACTGCAAAGCTGCCCTTGGGGAAATGGCGGAAGAAGAATTCCGTGGAGGCATCACGGATATCTTGTGACCAACGGACATAGCGAGGATGTTCTACCCAATAGAGACCCCTCATCGAGAAATAGCGTTTGTTCTCGTTGACTGGTTCGAAGGACGCCGGGCGCGGGTCTGTGACGTGCACGAAGTCCAAGTCGCGGTCGGAGGTGACGGTTACGCGCACGGTTATGCGCTCGCCCAAATGCGCGGGATTGTCGGTAGTGACCGGCTCTGCATAGCCGCCTGCCGTCTTCGGCTGGTGGAAATAAGTGCGGCTAATGGTCAGTCCGCTGCCCTCAGACTCTACCTTCTCCACATCTTCCCAATACTGCCAATGACACGCTCCGATAACAGGATGCGCTGCATCGGTGCGCACAGCAACTTCGCCCAACGATGGCGTAATCTCTTCTTGATTCCAAGTATGTTGCAGATAGCCAGTGCCTTTCTTGTCCGCAGTTCCAGCCGTAGAGAACGTTTCCCCGCCCACGGTGATGGTTGTGGTGGAAGCTTCCAGCTCGTCGGCGGTGAAGTTGAGCAGCAGCGCATAAACGGCCGCCAGCGTGGCCCGCGTACTTTGCCACTCGTTGCCCTTCTTCTGCAGCAACAGCCACTGCTTCATCGCGCTCAATTCCTCCTCGCGGGGCGAAATCTCGCTGAAAGCCTCGATCAGCAACGCCTGCTGCTCGATGGGTGCCTCATACCACGGATAGTAGCGGCTTTCGTATTTCCTACGCCAATACATTCCCTGATTACTGTTTGTGACAGCTTGCTTCCGCAGGTTCTCCACAATCTTTTCCGCCTCTTGCATACGCCCGAAGCGGTGCAGTACCAACGCCACCTCTGCCTGACGGGTGTAGGAAGATTTGGTGATGTTCTGGGTGGCGGTCGTCAGCAGACATTGTACGTACGGTTGTGACAACCACGCGCTGTCCACGGGTAGGAATGAACGCATGTAGAGGTAGAGAACATCGTGGTAGTCAAGCGGGTAGGGGACTTTCGGATTACTCTCAAGGTAGCGCAGATGCTCGCGGTAGGCCTCTTCTTGAACACTGTCGGCATGAGCCACCGCCTTAGCCAGCATCTTTTGTGCGACGGGCTGCTTAATGCCCATTCGTTGCAGCTTGTAGAAGCCACTCACCACCTCGCAAGTGATGAAACGCGAGTAGGCATTCTTTCCCGTCCAACTCCATCCGCCTTCGTCCAATTGGTTGTTTTTCAGTTTATTGAGACTCTTGTTGAGAAAACGTTCCAGATTCTCGTCGGTGACTCGTTGGGTTGCCCCTTTTTGCACCTTCTGCAGCATAGCGGCAGCAAACAGCGTGGCGAAAGTCCTGTCATTGCACTCGTAAGCGGGTTGCAGGAGTACGGGCAGCGTCTGGATAGCCAACCACGCGGGGTTAGTCGTTGCCTCCACGGTGAACCGCTCTTGTGCCAACGTGGGCGTAATGTGCGTGCGGAACCGATTGTAAAGGAGGGTGGTGTCGCTGTTTTCGGGAACGAAGAAGGGGTACGCCTCGGTGACTAACATCCTTTTCGGCAGCACCGGTAGGGTCCGCTCCTCACCGTCGCCGTAGTTCCCTGCCTTTGCCACAAGACGGTAGGTGACCGACGAGGTGCCTTCGGGAACGATGATGCGGAAATGGACCTCCTGTGCGGTACCTGCATTCAAATTGAAATCAACCGTTCTCGTTGTAGAGACGCGATTCATCGCGTCTCTACCGCTATCGTCCAAAATCAAATTAATCTGTTGGTCTCCCACCGTATCCACAATCTCCAACGTCACCGTTCCACTCAAACGTTCCTCGCTCACATTGGTGATTTTGGCGCGCAAATCCATCGTGTCGCCCTCACGGAGGAAACGCGGAGCGTTGCTCTGCAGCATCATCGGCAGCTTGGCCACGATGGAACCGCTGAGGTGACCGGTGTGCAGATTCTTGGTGTGCGCCTGCGCGTAGAACCGCCACGTGGTCAGCTGATCGGGCACGGTGAACGTGAAGACAACGCGACCGCTTTCGTTCGTTTGCAACTGCGGTAGGAAGAAGGCCGTCTCGCGGAAATCGCGGCGGATGCGGAAACGGTTCTGTGGTTCGGCATCGCCCTGTTCCCCACCAAACTTTTCACTTTCCAACTCTGTGACAACGTCCGCAAAGGGATCTTTATACTCGGTGGTGACCGAACGACCCGGGGTGGTTCTGATGTTTTCTCCACTCAAACGGCCTATGCTGGTTGAGGAGGTATGGTCCATCTGGAAGAAATCCCAGGAAAAGTTAGTGGACGAATATCGATAGTCGCTTGGGAACTGACTCAACGCAAAGACATCGTACTTTCTGTCGAGCCGTTGTAGACTCTTTTTCTCCGGATAATAATAGTTCAGTTCGTCGATAAATGGATATTCCGGCATCAAGTTTTGGCAATTGATCAACATGCACGCAAAATTGGGCACCCGAACTTTTTTAACTCCTCCCAAGGCGGTAATCCACTGGCTAGACGGGCTATAAGCTTTCTGCAGCGTGTAGAGGGCGGTGTCAACCATCCAAATCAGCAGCTCCGATGGCTCGGGCTTTCCTGTTGTTGCGTTGACCACCTCTATCTCCCAACTCATGGAATCGCCCGGCTGGAGTTTGCGGTTCCAGCGGGTGAGGCGCAATTCCAAAACGCCCGGAGTGGTGTGCTGTAACTTTGATTCCCCGGCGGGTTTAAAATCCCGAACCGCGTAATTCTTGTTGTCCTTCGTTGTATGGCAGACCACTGAAACGATTGAATATTCAGGACGAATTTTGACCGGGAAGCACTGCCGCTCTTCACTCAGATGGAGCTGTCGGGAGAAACGTTTGCGGCCGTTCTGAAACACCTCGCAAAAGACCGTCGCATCTTTCAACCGTGTGGCGAGGGAGATATCTAAGGTCTTTTGTTTAATATTAAGAATTTGGAGGTCAATCGGTTGCGCGGTTGCGACGATATTGGAGGCAAGGTTCTGTATGTAGAAGAGACGTACGGCCGAGTCAGTGCGCCCTAAGGAATCTTGTGCGGAAACTACAATACGATAAAGTCCTGTTCCCCAGTGATTAACAGCAATCGCCAAACTGTCTCCATTGGGCATAAAGCCCTCTTGCGTATAGACACGCTCCAGCGAGGGCCATGTGCGCGGTTCGCCGTCGCGTTTGTCAAAAGAGTATTGCGGAAAATAGCGTTGATACTCCTCGTCGCTCGCTATCGGGCAATCGGGCTTGAAATATCCGTAGTAAATCAACGGTTTATAGCTTTCGGGCTCTTGAACGCGGTAGATTTCCACCTTGGTCGGCAAATTAATCTTGCGACTTCCGTCTTTTTGGATACTGATCTTGCTGCGGAATGTATCGCTTTGTGAAAGATCCACATCTTCGGTGAAAATGTAAACATCGAACGGCTTCTGATAGAGGGTGAAATCTTTGTCCACCTGTTGAGTCTCCCCGTTGATGTCTGTCACAGAGACATATACGTGAAGAGGTAACCAGCGAATGTTGGTGTCTTGCGACTTGTAGATGAACGAAAACCGTCCCTCCAAGTCGGTTTGCAAATCGTAGCGGAGGTTCGGGTCTTTGTCGCTCTCCAGCCGTACGGATACGGACGCATTGCCGATGGGATCGCCGGTGAACGTGACCGCACGCCCCGAAAAATGCAGCGTGTCGCTGGCTGACACTGAACCCTTTAGCTCGTCCAACCGCACGTGGAATGTGGGCAGCTTGTAGGCCGCCACATAGAACCGCTGCCAATCCACCATTTCGCCCTTTTCATTCCGGATAAAGATGTTGCCTTGTCGGGTGAGGTCCTCGGGCAGGACGAAATTACCGGATGCCGTTCCGAATTCGTTCGTCTTCAGTGAGATGCGGCTTATTTCTTTACCGTCAATATCTTTGAGAATCGCCGTGAGGGGCGTGTTGGTCTGCATTCTGCGTCCGTTGATGAGATAGACGTTGAAGAACACGGTCTGCCCGGGTCGGTAAAGCGTGCGGTCGAGGATGATACGGGAAAAATCAGCAGTTGTGTATCTGTCGAGGCTGTAACGTCGCGCAACCTCTTGACGCCGAGACTTCCGGTCCATGTCTTCGTATTCCAAGTTATCGTTCAAAAAGGAGAAAACGCAATCGGGACCGTCATGCACAAAGAATTCCCAATCTTTGTAGTTGAGAACGCGGATGCGTCCGAGCCGGTCGGTGCGACAGTGGAATCGATGAAAGTTGTAGTCTTCGTCCATCTCCTCTTTCACCACTTTCAGCCCTTTGAGCGGTTTTCCAGTGCGGGCTTCGGTGAAGATGACGGTGGCGTGTTTCCCCATGGTCACCTGCTCCGCTTTGATGTTCGTTACCGTCAGTTTCTGCGCCATTAGAGTTGAGGCGGAGTCGCACACGGGCGTCTTGTGGTACAGCAGCAGCCAGTTGCCCACCGGCAGACTGTCGAGAAAGAGATCGGTGCTGCGGAAACGGTGCGGCATAGCTTGCGGCAGCACGAACCTTTGTTGCGTCACGGGACCGACATAATCAGGACCTCGCAGGTCGGGGAAACGACTATGGGATAGGATAAAAAAGCCATTTTCATCCACATTGCGGTACGCGGTGACGTACAGCGTGTCCACGTTCCGGTAATTGATAGGGAGTAGAATCTTGGCGGCCGGCATCAGGTATTCGCTCATATTACTGCGGGGAAGCACCTCCGGCCGGGTGATGTGCTCCAACATGATGGCGGCATTCTCACGGTAGAAACTCTCCTTGGCGCTGTTTTTCACCTCCCGGAAAAAGCGTTCGCTCCATAAGCTGTACTCTTTCCGAAGTTCCTCAGGGATGGTGTCGTTTTGTCTTTCCTTGTGATCGTAATGCTCAACGAGGTTGTACAGAAACATTGCATTTTCATAGTCGATGGCGGCGCTTTGTCCGTATTTTTGCCTCAAAGCGCTCAACGCTTGTCCATAATGATTCGGGTCTCGCTCTTTGGGGAAATCCTTGTATTCAAGATCTAACAAATAGAGTTCGTACTCGATCAGCAGCTCGCGGTCGTTGCGCTCGCGGTGCAAGGCGATGGCGCTGTCAATATATTTATCACAAGGGTACAGGTGGTAATCGATCAGACTCAACAGGGCGACATCCATCAGCGTCATGCCCGGCAGCGAGGAGATGTTGCCGGGTCGCATCATGAACTCGAAACCGTCGGCGGGAATCAGTCCGTAGGTGAACAGCTGGCTGAAGGCGGTGTCGGCATAGCGGAACATGTTGTCATAGACCTCCTCCTGCGACCATTTCATCACGTCGCGGATGTTGTGAACATCGGATTTCAACCCCATATAGGGCCGCAATTTCGGTAGCATGGTCGAAACCAGATAGTTGTATAGCGCCTTGTAGGGTTGTTCGGAAATTCTCGCCAACGAATCCGCCATCAAAATCGCGTCCGGCTCGTTGGGACTGTAAATCTGCTGTAGCCGTTCGTAGTTCGTACGAAACGTTTGCAAATCACTCTGCGCCCGCACGAATCCCGCAGTGCAGACGAAGAGCACTGTGATGACCAATTTGTAAATGAGGTTTTTCATGTGACTTTGATTTTGACCATGACTACGGATGCCGTGATATGACATCCCTACAGTCCCTACTATTGCCTCGACCCTCGACCCTCTTTTCCAGCACGCAAAAGTACACTTTTTCAAATAATAGTTGTCCAGGTTGTCCGAGTTGTCGTTAGAAATAAAAAAAAACGGCGGACGTGTCAGATCCGCCCGCCGTCACAAATGCGTTGTCTTATTGTTTGCATTTGTAAATGTTCATGCCTTCCTCTTCATTGAGCTGAGCTTCGATAGCCTTGCACTCCTCTTTTGTGGATGTTTCGTCATCATAAACAGGAGCGAGATGCATGATGTCAGTCTTGACATAGCAATGGCAACCTGTTTTGTTGCAAGAGGTGGAAACTGCTGCCAGCATGAAAACTGCTGATACTAAAACTAATACTTTTTTCATAATACTTTCAAGGACTTCTTGATGATTAAAGGTAAGGTGTTTGTGATTATCCGAACGGAAGTCCATTGCATTCGAACATCCGCAAACACCTTCGTAAAGGTTTCAGAATGATAGACTTACGCCAACCCCTGCTGGAGTTGGGCCAAACGAAAGTCGCAGGGATGTGCTTGGCGAATTGAACTCGTCAGCGATATTGTTGAGCGTAACTTTGCCCTTGACACTCAGGATGATCGCAGGCACAAAAAAGCAAGGGGTCAATAGGAGCCCGCCCCCGAAAAAGAAAAGTCCTACCATGGCACTTTGCCAAATGTCAACATACGCTTGGCTATTTGAAGGGTCAGTTTGATTCGCCGATTGTATGAAACCAGCGCAGAACCTGACTAAGCCATAACCTGCCGTCGCCGCTGCACCGGCTCCCAAAACATAGAAAGGGATACTGATATACTGTTCCCGTTTTGCCTTGCGGTAGCTCTCATATTGAGCGGGCGTGAAAAGCTTCTGAAGGTCGTTGTTGTTGAGCTGATAGACATTGTCGTTGCCAGTGAGCCAATAATGCCCTTTGTTGTAGTAGAGCTGACCTAACCCGTTGTGCTGAAAAGCCTCCAACAGATCCTCTTTAGAGAGCGATTTGTTGTTGAGGTACAACGTGTCATAGACGATTTCCTCCTCGTATATGTATAATGTATCTGATGAACTATTCGTTTCATCTACTTGTCCCCAAATCGGTGACACCCAAAATAGACATCCAAATATGAAAACTAATGTTCTGATTAATAGATGTTTATTCATTGGTGTTGACATTTTGGTGATGATCTCCTATGACAATGGTTTGTCGTTTCTGCCGCTTCACCTTCTTGACCACTACGTTGGCGGGGACTTGTGAGCTGGTGTCAATCTCGGCTTGGCTGATTGTGGGCGCGTCAGGTTTATCCGTTTGCTTACGGTGCGAATGACGAGGAACGGACGCTACAGGTGTCGGCTGTGGAATCGCTTCTTCTTGTAAAGCAGTTTGTTGATGAAGGGTGCTGTCGATAGCAATAGGAACCGGTGTTGGCGTGAGCCTGGGTGGTGTTGCGGTCTCTTTAGGTGAGAGGAGGAACGGCACCATTAGGGCGCTGACCGTGACGGTGGTTGCGCCGGCAGCCAAAGGGGCCCTCCAAGCGTGGAGTTTCATACGCGGGGGTAACGTTTGGGAGGCCGCAGCAGGGAAGTCCGTCAAAGCAATCGGGTGCAGCGGCGGAATAGCAAAACCTCGCAGCTGATGACGACAGAAGCCGTCGATAGCGCAATCGGGCGCAAAAAGTAGCGGAAATAGTGCCATAAGCGTTCTCTTTTGTTGTTTAGACTTGTTAAAGAGGATGATTTGCAACTCTTTGCGGGCACGCATTAGGTGGGATTTCGATGTGTTTTGGGAGATGTTCAGCAAACTGGCAATCTCTTTGTGGGAGAGCTGCTCGAAGACGTAGAGGTTCAGAACAACACGGTGATGGTCAGGTAGTTGGGCTATAGCTTTCAAGACATCCTCCTGTTTGAAGTCAGCCTTCCTGATGGCACTCATCATATCTTCGGGTGAGAGGTCATCGTTGTTTTCATCCACCAAATCTTCTAAATCTTCCAAATCATGAGCATAGGCGACTTGCGGGTTGTCCCGAAGGTATTTGAGAGCCGTGTTCACCGTAATGCTCATCAGCCATTTGTCGAAAGAACCGAACCCTTGGAAGGAATCGGCCTTCTCAATGGCCTTGAGGAACGCATCATGGGCGAGGTCTTCCGCGGTTTCCCGCACAGAAACGTATCGGTAACAGATGCCAATCATCTTGGAAATCTGTCGTTTGTACTCTCTGGCCCAGAATGAATTTGCCCCAATGTTCATCGTTTCCTATAATAGTGGAATTACGTGACAAAGTTATCAAATTATCCTATTCTTTCATATTATCCTTTTTTTTATTTCAACAAATACAATGTTAATAAAGTATGCGATCCGAAGACCGACCTTTTAATATAGGATACAAAAAAGTGAAAAGGTTGCAGTATGTTGAAAAATTTTTTTTTTGATTTGTTGGAATTGGTTGTGTACATGTTAGTTAGCTATTGTCGGTTAAGACTATGGCTACTCAACAATTGATTCTTGTTTATTGGATATGCAATCAGTGCTTCAACGATTTTAATAATGTTTTCAAACGAATAGTTGAAGTCAAGTCGGAGAATGGCTGATTCTTATGGAACCCAAAACTGCAACTTAAGAAAAATAGACAATCAAGCTTACAAATAAACAAAGCAGCGGCAATCTCTTGTCGCTGCTTTGTTTTTGGGCGGATAGTCGGATTCGAACCGACGACCCACGGAACCACAATCCGGTACTCTAACCAACTGAGCTATATCCGCCATGTTTGGTGTCTCAAAAAGACGCGGCAAAAATACACTTTTTTTGAATATACACAATAGGTCCTGAAATTTTTTTCATATTCCCTTTTCCCCATTGCCTGTTGCCTAAAAAAAACACCCCGGAATCTATCCCGAGGTGTCTCAAGTCCCAAGTCTATCTCTTCTTCAGTCCGAGAATCTCGCGGGCTTCGTCTGAGGTGGCGATGGGGCGGCCGAGCAGTTTGGCCAGGCGGACAACCTTATCGACCAGTTCGCCGTTGCTCTTGGCGAGCACGCCGCGTTCGAGGTAGAGGTTGTCTTCAAAGCCCACGCGCACGTTGCCGCCCATCACGATGGTGGGAGCGGCGAGGGTGAAGGCGTGGCGACCGATGCCGGTGCTGGTCCAGGTGCTGCCGGCGGGGATGTTCTTCACCAACCAGCAGAGGTTGTCAACGGTGGCGGGGGTGCAGCCGGGAACGCCCAACACGAAGTTGAACTGCATCGGGGCGCCGGGCACTTCGCCTTTGCGGGCCATGGTGAGGATGGTGTCGAGGTGACCCATCTCGAAACACTCGTATTCGGGTTTGATGCCGCGTTCCATCATGCGTTTGCCGAAGGCGCGCATCGTCGGCATCGTGTTGTCGAAAATCTCGTCGCCGAAATTGCAGGTGCCGCAGTCGAGGGTCGCCATCTCCGGAATCGGGGTGGTGTCGGTCGATTGCAGACGCTCGTCGGGGGTCATGCCCACGGCGCCGCCGGTCGAGGGAATCAGGATGACGTTCGGGCAAGCCTTGTAGATGGCCTCCTCGCACTCCTGGAAGCGGTCGCGGCTTTGGGTGGGCGTGCCGTCGTCCTTGCGCACATGCAGGTGCACGATGGCGGCGCCGGCGTCCACGGCACTCTTCGCCTCACGCACGATCTCCTCGACGGTGTAAGGCACGGCAGGGTTCTGTTCTTTCGTTACTTCTGCACCGCAAATAGCGGCGGTTATGATCAGTTTTTCCATATTTTTGGTGTATAGTTTATAGTTTATAGTTTAAGGTTTATAGTTTAGAAGCTTAGGAGCTTAGAAGTTTAGGAGCTTAAGAGTTTACTCTTTTGTCCGAGATTTTAAGCCTGTAAGCTACTAAGCTACTAAACTTGTAAGCTAATTCTTCCGTTGGCACTGTTTCGGGACAACGCAGGTGCCGGAGGCGCGGCAGACCACGACGGGCTCTTCCAGCACGTCGGCGGCGGAGGCGCTGATGTCGGGACGGGGACGGACGACCTTGCGGGCCTCGAAGACCATCTTGCGGGAGGTGTTGCCCACTTTGGTGATCTCGCCGACCGCTTCGATGTAGTCGCCGGCATACACAGGGGCGAGGAACTCCACGTTGTCGTAAGCGCAGAAGAGGCCTTCGTCGCCGTCTTGCATGATGAGCAGCTCGGTGGCCACATCGCCGAACAGGGCGAGCATGTGCGCGCCGTCAACCAGATTTCCGCCATAATGGGCGTCTTGAGAACTCATTCTCAAACGAATCATTGATGTTTTCTTTTCTTCCATAATGTTCTTTATTTCAAAAATTTACAATAAAACAGACATTGTTTTACGAGACGGCAAAGGTACATAATTTATGAATACGGACAGACGGCGCCTGACGTTGGATGTTCGCAGGACGAAAATTGTGGCTGAGTTGCATTGCCACAGAGACAAATAGCTCGCTTTGTTGACCGAAGAGTGTTCGGAAAAGAAAGAATCCTATGGCCTCACGATCACCTCTTTGGATTTTTGCGAGCGTCTGCCCGAGCCAAGGAACAGCTGTATATGGTATCTGACTTTGTCGTTAGAGTTGAGGTTGCAATCTGTGTAGGTTTTCTCACCGCGGCGGAAACTTGCAGTGGCGTAGGCCGGCTCGTCGTTCACGGATTTGAAAATAACGCCGTAATAGTCTTTCTTGGATTCATATTCATATCCGAAATCCAACGTCGCACAGGTTTTGGCTTTATTCAATGAAACTTTTAAATCCAAAGGTATTTCAATGACAGATGCACCGCGAAAACGCACTGTGGTTTGTCCTGTTTTGCCAGACGAGAGCCGTCCTTTGTCAAATACCTCTATACAATAGTTGTAATTAACAGGTGAAGGTTCTGGGAAATCGGTGTAAACAATGTGTTCTCCCTCCTTGAGCTCATCTGGAGTGAATATGCGAACATGTTTCCACTGTTTTTCGTTGTCTTTTTTACGATATACATAGTACGCTGCAACATCTTCAGAGGTGCTCTGCAGCCACGTGAACGTTACTGATTCGTCGGTCTGGGTGTAGTCTTTCAGTACAGCTACGCCAGGAGGTACGATGTCGGGCACTGGAACTTCTAATGTGTCTGATGGTTTAGAAAAATTATGACTGTTATCTTCTGCCACTACATAAAAATAGACGTATTTGGTAAGTGTGTTGCGATCTAAAGCATCAACAAAAACAGTGTCTTCCACTCTTTGTCCTAAGCGCTGGATGAAATCGTGGTCCTTTTGGTTCGCAAAATAGACACGGTACCCCAGAATGTCTTTTTCGGGATTTTGGTTCCACTGCATAATCACTATTCCCGACGTGTCAACTACACCTGTTAAACCTGTTGGCGGAGAAGGGGGCACATCATCTTCAATATTATTACATTGTGAAAGAGAATATGAAACATTACCGCTTTTATCTACTGCGAAAATACGATAGTAGCCACGTCCTCTGTCGTGAGCGTTCTTGTCCACCCATTCTCTTGTTTTTGGAGGCAAAACATCTGTAATATTGCTCCACGGGCCACCGGGGTCGTCTGAAAATGTGACGATATATCCGTCTAAGTCATCGTCTTGTTTGTCAACGAGCCAATTCAAGGTGCATTCTTTGTTGTCTTTCGGAACGATAAACTCTAACACGGGCACAGCTGGCGGGATGAGGTCTTCCATTTCAAAAACTTCAGACTCTTTATACGGTGTGAAATCACCAAAAGCATCAAAGGCCCTCACCCGGTATATGTATTTTTTGTTCAGCGACAAAGAGTCGAATGTGCCGACATTATCCTCCAAGATTCTTCCTATCTCTTCGCCGAAGACCTCGTAGGTTTCTCTGTCGGGCTCATAGCCGAAAATCGGGGCGTCGTTGAGAGCTGTCCAATGCTTTCCTTTATCTTCACTGCGTTCCACATAATATCCCGAGAGCTTGTTTTTGCCCCAATAGACAAAGGCGGTGTAGGGAGAGTTTTGATGAATGAAGATGTTCGGAACAGTGTTTGTGTAATCTCGTTTGAAAATTTCGGAACTGACAAGAAAAGTAACCCTGTCTGTCGGGGCTATGTCTTGAGATACAAGACATTCTATAACATAGACGTATGTAACACCGGGTTTTACATTTTTGTCAACAAAGCGAAGTCCTAAAGCTGTTGCCGCGTGCGGACTTCTTTCGGCTGCCATATAGGCCATGGCCTGCCGTTGCGACTGCTCCTGCTCACGACGAAAAACGTAGTTTTCCATACCTTCCTCTTCGGTAGGATTGTAATATGACTCGCCATAAAGAGCTTGGGCGGCAACACCCACATAAAAGTTTGTGGAATCATATTTAGCCTTCATCTCCTCTAATGTCATAGCCTTTATAGGGGTTTTGTTCAGAAGTTTGTAAGCCACGCTGTCTTCGGGGTTTGCAAGCTCCTCTTCCTCCGTAATGATGCGGTAGATGTTCCAACCGTAATGGCTCGCAAGCCGCCACAAACCAGCGTCTTTGGGTGCCCAACGGATTACTATGCTGTCGCCATAATTTCTTGAAACAACCACAAAACTGTATGTTGACTGCTCAGGGTTGACATAATTGTTGTCTATCTCGACAGGCGGTGTGTCGCTGCCCTCGTCAGTCTGTGCAAATACAGCGGTTGAGAATATGCACAACACAATGGCAGCAAAGCCGCGCAAAATTTTGACAAAACTCTTCATATTGTGATATATATAAGTTCTTTCCATAAACTTTGTTAATTATTTTCGCATTTGTAATTGGTATCCACCCATCTTGAGATTTCCGTTCAATCTGGATGATGACATATCGTTACTTTTAAGATTAATGGTATAGTAAGCACCTATGGCTGGGGTTATTTTGCTGTTTGCAAAGAAATATTTTGTGTTCTGAACACTGCTTTTCTTCACAGCATCGGCAATTTCCATAAGTTTGTCGCTGAAACCGTAAGAATATGATGTCAAGTAATAGATGGTTACGTAGTTGTTGAAAGTACTTCCTAAACTATTGTAGTTGTCAGTATTGTACCATGAACCTAAAATAGTGCTCTGTGACGAATGCTTGTTGGTTTTATGCGCCCCTTTCCCTTCAATATAACTTGCTGACGTTACATCCCAGTATTTTGTAGAGGCAGACCAATAATAAAAGTCTCTGTCAAAGCCATGGGTTCCCAAGTCAAGACACTGTGCCGCCGCGCCCCACCAATACTTTGCCCAAATGGCATCATTTGGCTGTAATTTATCAACAGGTATAAAATCTTCGTCCTTATTGTAAAAACGATAGCTTCCGCCCACAGGCGAATAATAGTACTTGTCGTTTCTTACATGATCCACAACTCTGTCAAGCACAAGCATAAAGTGGTTGGCCCAGTAAAGTTGTGGGGTTTTGAACGGGAAATCCGAATACTGTATTGTGTTGTTGATGTTTTTAAAAACATCTTTTACAATATCCCTCTTGTATGACCAGCCGCGTTTGTCAAGTGTGCGTGCCTGAAGTTGGTTTTCGGCAATAAAATTGCGTATTCTCCTTATATCATTCGAGATTGCAACGGTAGCATAGTCCCTGATGTGCCATTTCCATTGTTGTTTATCGTCGTAAAGAGTGTTAGCTTTATAAGAACCACCGTATTTGGGTTCGAAATATTTATCATCCAACGGCTGACGTTCCTGTCCATCTACAACAACGTCTAACAAGCACGGTATGTGCCAAGATGTCGGATGATAGTTTGCTTTTGTTGGTCTGTAGTAAGAGTTAGCTTGCAAACGGTAATCTATCTTATCGAAAGGATTGTTGTCGTCAAGCAAAAGACCTTTTTTCAAAATATTTCTGCACTCTGTTTCTTTGCCTTTGGCGTAGTTGTCCCCATTCGATTTATACTTGACTTTGCCATCGCCATGATAAACATGCCAATTTGTTACCAGCTCGCTTTCTTTGAAAGCACTTTCAAGATTTAGTAGGTGTTTAAAATACTTTTCGTGCATCAACATCAATTTGTTATAACCTGTTCTGAAGTTGTCTAAAGCAAGATAAGCAACAGGTGGCATTACGCATTTGGTATGGTATCTCGTTTTGTCGTTAGGATCGTATGGGAGAAAAAGGAAGGCATTGTAGTTCATAGGTCCACTATCACCACCTCTATATATCCCAAGATATGAATCATGGTTATATATGTTGACTTTTTTTAATTGATCTGACAACTTGGAGAGGTCTCCAGCATTATTGTTGGAATTGTGGGAGGAAAATTGATTGTTTATCAGTTCAGAGTAATAGTCGAAGTTGCCATCAACAAACCATGTCCATTTGTATATCTCGTTGCCTATTGCAACAGAAATCCTGTAGCCTTCTCTGAGTTTTGTGCGGTAGTATGTCATGGAGTCTTTGCCATCGGACTGTTTGTTTTCATAAATCACATCAAGTTGTTGGTTGCGAATGTTTATAGGTTTGGGTGGTGTGTAAGATTCGTTAGTCTTTGTTTGGGAAAATGCGTTAGTCTTTTTTCTGGAAGAACCTGTATTTGATGTTGTGGTTGCTTGGGTTAAAACGCCATTACTTACAATTTTACCCACCGCACTTGATATTCCTTGGGCGGAGTTCACATTTTTAGAACCTGTTGTCGTTTTGTTAGATGAAGAAGAGGAAGATGTGTTGCCACCTGCACCCCCTCTACTTTTAGAACCTGAAAGAACTAACTGTGCTGAACCAGAAATAGTTACCCCAGAGCCACTGCTTGTAGAGTTAGATCTTCCTGATGAGGAGCTTGAGCTACCATAAATTGCGGCGTGGGCCTTTTCCGCTTCCTTGTATGTGGATTCGGAAATACGACTCTTGTATTCTTCGTCAACTTGCGTGATGTTTGCAGCCTGCATGGCAGCGGCCAAAGCATTTTCGTAGGCATTTTTTTCAACAATGAAGAATCTGAGCATGTGGGGGCCAAAGGATTGCACGCCTTTGCCCAATTCTTCGCTCGGCAATTCCACCTGCACGTAACACATCCCGGATGATGTGTGATCACTGTATGAGCATTCTGCTATCTTGCCATCCTCAAGACCTTGCTTTAATAGGTATATTTTCAATTCCTTGCCTTGTTCTGAAAGTTTTCTTTTGTCGAAAAACTTATCGATATAATCGGTGTTATATGGGAAAAGGATGCAATAGGGATTTTTGCCATTGTTGGAATACTCCTTGCTTGGGAAATTTATTTCTCCGTTATACGGCCATGATAATACCACCGCGTTATCCAAATTATCTCCGATGTCCTTTGTCTTAAAGAAAACAGTTGTGTCTTTCTTGAAAATCTTTACATCAAGTTTGCCTTTGTTACTCTCGTTGATATATGTGGGGTCATACCAGCCCCATGTTCCCTTAGCAGGGTCATTATTGTCGATAGCACAAGTTTTTACATTGTAGTTTACATCTCTGTCTTGGCTGTGGGGAGTACTATTCAAATTTTTATCACCTTTCAGGCATTGTCTATATTCAAATACGCGGGCTTGTAGTTTCAGTTTGTTCACTGTGTTGGGCTTGAACCCGCCGGCTTCTCTCTCAAAGAGTATCACATTGTTGTCGCTGTTGCTTCGTGTATATCTGAGTCTGTCGCTTCCAGTGGCAACATAAAAATAATTTCCGCTCTTCTGCGAATATTGACAGCTGCTTTCAACGAGTGTAAACCAGAACTTGCGGGCGTTTTTACCCTCGCTGTCGCAAAGCAGAACCTCTCTGTTCCATGGCATATTGGAAACAATAGTGCCTATCTGCAACGGCGATTGCAAATTGTTTTTCTGGTCAGCGATATTTTCGGTCTCAAATCCGGGTGTTACATTTTGGAAAAGTTTCACATTGGCGAGCGGGTCGCCGGCGCCGGGCACACACACATCACCAACCATGAAATCGCAAGATGTGCTGAACTTAAGCAAACCGTTCAACAGATTCACGTTGAAGCGCAACAATCCGTATGCGTATGACGGATTGGGGCCGCCGCCTTGCAACAACGCTCCAATACCGGCTTTGAAAACGGAGAATTTACCCTTCCAGAATCCGAGGTTAAGCTTTAGACCTACATCACATTGTATAGCCGCATAAGCTTGACCAAGTGCATAGAAGTTGTTCTTGCCTATTTGCGGATAGCCTGGACAACCCATGCCGCCTACATCCAACAACGCCACATCAAAGCCGAGGTCTGTCTTTCCTTCAAAATACAAGAAGAAATTGAAGTTTATCTCTGCATGGAAAGTAGAGCCCAAGCAGAATCCACCGCCTTGGTCAATGGCCAACCAATCGTTGTTTGAAATCTTACGACTGTTTTTCACCTGTTCTTTGTCGGCATCCAATTTTTTATTACCACTGCTTAAACCAAAGAAATTCTGCAAATCTTTGCTTAACGGAGGCATCTGATAGGCAAAAGCATTGCCGGTCTGCATATAAAAAGTGAACTCAGACTTAGCTTTGCAAACCACCAAATCCAACTCTGCACTCAAACGGACACGCTCGTCATATTTAGGTTTACCAATGGCAAAATACCAATCCGTATCACCGGCCTTGTGTTTGCCCACTCTCTTTTTGTAATGTTTCAACTCAAAATCAACAGGAATTGAGGCCGAGATAGAAAATCCAACAGAAGAACCTCTTTTTTCGGAATCGTTGGCGGCTTGTTCTCTGGCATCTTTGTCGTGAGAAGTTAGGTCTGAAGAAGAGGTAATTAACTTAGTGACTTTATTAGCAATGTTAGCGTTTGTTGCCATAGAAACGCCAGAGTGGATGGCTCCAGATATTTTATCGGAGACTACAGTTGAACTTACACCCTTTAAGAGACTTGTCAAATTAATGTCAGCTTTCGCAGCTATCGACAAACGAAAATAATCATATTCTTTCGTCTTTTCAAAAGCCATAATAGTGGTAGCCTTTATTAGTGGTGAAGAGTTGTTCTTCCCGTCGCCAGGAGTGGCTTCTTTGTTCATTTTTGTTAGTACGTATGCATTGGCTTCAATAAAGAGTCCAGAGAAGTGTCCGTTGGATATGCGCAACGAAACCAAGCCATCGGCATTCATGGTGTTTTCTGCGCCGGTGAGCACCATGCTTATACCCGCATTCGCCACCCAGTTGTCTCTTGCCGGCTTGAAATCCATGCCCGACGATTTTGTGGTCTCCTGATTGGTGTTTTCTTCAGCCTTGGCAAGCAGACTTTTTGCCGAGAACTTGCTGCTGGTAAGGCTTTCCTTTGGTGCCATGTTATAAGAGAAACCGCCTGAGAAGCCGTTTATGCTGACTGCTCCCAGCGGAATTCCGCCAGGGAACTTGCAGGCACCGTCGAAGAACCACCACGAAAATTCGCCTTGGTTGTCTTTTTCTTTTCCAAACCCGGCCCTCATCGAAAGTTCAACAACACTCATAACGGTGACAGAGAGGTTGCCGGCAAAGCCGGTAACATCCTGTGAGGTTGCCGAAGCGTATTTGAAATCCAACTTTCCGCTCAGTTTGAAAACCTCAAAATCAACATTCTCAAGCTCTATGGATTCCAATTTTCCTTTTACCTCTTTGACATTCCACTTGTTTTTAGGCTCCACAACGCCCCAGAACGAGAATCCGGTGCTTGCCGCGAAATCGGTGCCCGCCGCGAATTTCATCTGTCCTCCAACGGAAACACCCAAACGCAAATCATCGCCGAGATACTCAATAATAGGATCTATTTTTGTGAGATTGAACGTGAAGCCGCCAATAGAGACAGAAGCCACATTTTTGTTTTTGCTGTTGTTTTCAGCATTTTCGGAAGCCACACCTCCGATGTAATGTTGCGGCGAAGCAAACGACCATTCACCTATGTCAAACTCGAAACCGTCTATGGATGCCGTGCCCTCTTTGGGGTTGCCGCTCAAGTTGTAGTTGCGCATTCCCAAATGCTCGAATTTCACAGCTGTGAAGTCAGAAGGAAGACCTAATTTCTTGCCGTTGATGGTCAGTTTTCCGTTCATGTTCAAATCAACTCTCGTGCCGCTCTCCTCGTAGATTTTCTGTATTCTAAAGTATGAGGATGCACTGTCGAATTTCACGGTGGCGGCCCAAAGGTCAAGTTCCAAGGGGTTTTTCTTTGCAGAGATACCGAACATCAGGCTGTCGGCACCGATGGAGCAGGTGTAGTTGAAGCCGCCGCTGAAGAGCGGTACCCCGAACCCACCTTTTATGAGGGCGTGTTTGTATTTGTTCTTGACGAACTGGATGTTTATGGTGTCCAACGAGAATGCCCAACCCCAGCCTTTTTCGGTGCTGGCAGTGAGAATGTCGTGCGCGAAAAGATCGGTTGTGAACCCATGCTCGTCAATAATCAAGCCCTTGGCTCCGAAGTTTATTCTGCTGCCTGGATAGCTGTAGTGCACAGAATCCGTCACAGTGTTGTTAATGCCATATTTATAGACCACCATTGAATCTTTCCTGTCCAGAGTGTCCACAAAAGTGTTGCTGATTTCATCAGACAAGAAAACAGTGAGTTCGTCCCAATAGAAACCTTTCCATTCTTTTGTGGCTTTCGTCATCTTTTTCTTGTCTTCATCTTTCATGTTGGCAGGAGCGGGCGTGCCATACAAATACTCGTAGGTGAGATTAACCTCCTTGGGAGTCTCTTTTGTGGAGTGGTCAAAGAAAATGCCCTTACCTGTTGGCACGAATGTAAAGCGGTCGCAGCCAGCCACAGCAAAGGGATCCATCGAGATTTTTGCCACCCAGTCGCTCCAACTTCTGAATTTGGTTGTCAGTGAAGCTTTAACAATTTTACCCTTGCGAGGGGTGCCGTCTTTCTCAATACCGAGGAAATCATTGTTGTCTAAATCAAATTCAATCTGAGCGATAATATAATTCAGTTTGCCAGTGTCTATGGATATCACAGTACCGTCAGTAGGATTGGCGAAATTTGACGAGGCTTTGAATCTCATTACATAGCCGTCATTAAGTTTTTTCTCGTAGCTTCTGCCCATAAACATGTCTATGTGTTGGTCAGCCTTTCCAAGAAAACCTCTTTGGTCCATACAGACATTGTTGGCTAAAAATGGCACATAGTAGTCGTCGTCTTGTGCTGCAAATATAGCCCAGAAGTTCATCAACGCCGTGACAGGAGAGAAGAACATATTGTTGATGGCAAAAATAATGTTCTCTGAACCAGTTACTTCCTTGTCTGTAACACTGAGGGGGAAAGTCAACACTTCGGTGGCCAAGCTTTCTCCGTTCAAAGGTCCTAACAAACCGCCGTATTTCTTGCCATACTTTTCTCCATATTGTTGGAATTTATTGTAGTAGCTCTTTATTTTTTCCATATCGCCAAATTGCGACATGCAATAGGTGATATCATCAGTTGTCCACTCTTCCAAATCCAGATCGTTCATAAACGCCGGTATATATGTGGAGGAGTCGGTTGCCGAGCTGACCGCGCTACCGTTGATGACTTGATAATCTTTGTTGATCTGGATGCTGTCGAAGCGCACTTTCAAACGCACATCGACGCCTAACGGGTGCCAAATCACATAGCCATCTCCGCTGTACGATTTTTTAGCAGTGTCGGTTTTTGTGATGGTTTGAATAACCATCGGGAAATCGCCCATCATGAGTTTAACCTTGTTGTTCACCAAACTGTCTGCCTTTGGCATAATAATGTCTTTGCTGAGGTTGTCGAGAGCCTTTGGCGAACATTTTATCTTGTTGTTAAGGTCTGCAACATACTCGCGAGGAGATATCAATTTGAATGTTGCATAAAGCGAACGGCCATTGTTGAGCATGTCATAACGTTTGTTCTTCTTGCTCACTATATACGCCTGGACTACGGATACATACTGTTGATCGACTTTTAATGAGTCAAGGAGCACCGAATCAATGTACGAAGTTGAAGTGATGGAGTCTTTGAAAAACAAGGTGTCTTTCACCTGTTTTGGCAACTTTCCTTTCGGAAGTTTTGCCACCCAAAGTTTATAATACACCGAATCACCGTAATCTTCTCCGGAAGCGGCTTTCCATTGCATTTTAAAGTCGTCTCGTTTGGTGACTTCCGGTATATCCGTCCACGTTGAATCGTTCCAATCCTTGCTTGAAAGGTCAACAGGATAGGTGAATTGCGGAGGGTAAACTTTGTCGAGTTCATCTTTGTCAACACCCCATTTGAAAATCACATGGGAAGTGTAGTTTTCTGTTCCGAATGAAATTGTATGAACAGCACTGTCTCGGGTTGTTGGAAAATTGTGAATATATTCGGTGATTGTGTATGTGGTGGTCGTTGTATAGGAATAATCTGCCGCAGCTTTAAGCAGTATCAGGTATTTGAAACCTTTGTCCAAATCCGGAACCCAATCATTAGCGTCTATTTCCGCCAGCACAGTGTTGGATGAACTGAAATCGTGTGGAGGTAAAACCTCTAACGACTTCCTTTTTAATGGCGTTCCCACCAGATTTTCCTCAATAGTGCCACCGGTGTATTCGTAGAGTTCCACGTCATATTTAACACCAAATATAGAATCACCACGCACGGGCATCCATCGAACACCAATAGTGTCGGAAACATCTAATTGATAATAAGGAAGTTCGCCGTTTTCCACCGTAGAAACATAGTTGCTTGTGCTTAACGGTTCGCCTAAAATATCTATCCTTTTTTCGCCTTTCGTTAAACTTTCAAAAGATGTTGATTGATTTTCTTTATCGCATCCGGGATTAACAATGTATGGCTTTTGTATGGATTTCAGCACGCTTTCGCTGTTGTTGGTCTCGTTGCTTGTTGTGGAGTTGTTGCTGGCTTCATTCTGTATTATGGGCACATCGTCGCCCCACACAAAAGCAACAACCTGACTATATCCATCATTGCTCAGGGTTATGTCAGACATGATGTTTTTCTTTGGAACAGCCTGTACCTGAACAGCATAAACGTGTCCATTCTGAAAACGAAATTGTCTGTTGGCTAATGTGTCATGAATATAAGATGTTTTTGATTGTAAATGGATGGTTGCCAAAGTTCCGTTCTGCATGATAGCCTCTTGGATGTTCTGGTTTTTGTCCACCTCAACTATTTTGAGAATGTAGTTGAAATCGTTAACAGACATACAGTTGGAGATCACACCGGTCCAGGTGAAAACAACAGTTCTTTCTCTTGGAAGTCGTGTGTATTGGGAGCTTTGACGATTGTCTGATGACAAAGCTATGCTTCTTTTTGGGAGAATAGGATCCGTAAAGGAAGGATTCCTCATTACCCTACTGGATGTTTTTTCCAACAGGTTGTTTGCCGGGTTGCTGTTGTTCAGATTCGCCGCGCTGAATCCATTGACAGGAGATGTGATTTCTGGTGCTGAGCCAGTGTAACAAATGTTAAAAGTATAGCAGGCAGGCTCACCCACGCGCGTGGGGTTTGGGTTGTTATAGCCATCCCATCTATAAGGTGTTATACAGAATCGATACTGTCCTTCAGGAAGAACGAACAAATCCAGGGTGAGTTTGCTGACATCATAATTGGTCTCATATCCTGCTGAATTAAGATGTCCGATGATCTGGTCGAAATGAGTTCTGTTAAGAAGGAGGGGCACAGAACCTATCGTCAACGGAAGGTTTGGCTGAATCTCTTTCTTTGTCCTGAAATAATAGTTTTCATTTGTCGAAGAGAAATCGCAGGTTAGTTCAATGGTGAAATAGATGTCCATTTCTGTTCCACTGGTATTTACCATTTGAATGGTGAAATACTTGGCAGGATCCTCCACATAACTTAGTCCTGTATAAGGGAAAAGGGCGGTTTTAGGGATTATGGAAGTGACTATTTGAGACTGCGCATTCGCGAAAAGGCTAAATAGGACTGCGACAAGGACAAGAAAGTTTTTTTTCATAATATGGCCGTTTTGATTATTTCTGTTTTGATATTTTTTTCACTTCACGGGCAAGTTTTGCTTCAGCGCGTTCTTGCTTTGTCTTTTTCTTTATAATTCGAGCTGCAAAAGAGTAGGAGTAGGATAGAGTGAACCTACAGTCAAGGTTGGTGCGCACGCGCTGTCCTATTCTTTCCAAATCACTGAAATTACTTAACGAAAGATACAACGAAGCTGTGTGAGCATGTTTAAAACTGAAGTTGCTGCTGATGCTGTTGCTTAAAGAGAAATCGTTTTTCGCGCCTTCATCCTTTTGGATGTTATAGGCGACATATCCATTGTAAGACAAGTTCCAATTAAGATGGTCTTTCTGCATGATTCTATAACGAAGACCCGCGCTTATTCCGTGAGAATTATAGTGGGCGTATTGCGACGATGAAGTCGAATAGTCGTAACCGGCGTCAATACCAAGCCGTAATGCCTCAAGATCAATGCCGTATGTGGCCCCCACAGTTAATGTTTTTATATCCATTCCCTTTGCAATAAGTTTATTGAGGTTTTTGTTTTGAACAAAATTCGCAGTGAAGCCTATTGTGTGATTATGGGTTCTTTCAAAGGAGAAAGTCGGTGAAACATTTACAGTGTGAACGATCGAGTTGACTCTGATAGAGTCGTTGATTTTCTGACTCCCATCATATTGATCCTGTTTTATGCCGCTGTATTGAAGTCCCATGTTGAAAATATTGCCTATGGCATTGTTCCAATTCAGCGAATAAGTTGCCACTTGGTTTGTGTACATCTGTTTTCTGTTGGTGTTGTCACGTTGTATATAACCCACCAATCCGAGGTTTGACCGTCCCTTAAACATTGAAAAATTCATCACAGTCCCTAAACTATGGGCGTTTTGATTGAAATTATGCGTTCCTAAGGAAACGTAATCAGGCTGAACCAAACGATATGTCAAGCTTCCGTTGAAGTGTTTGAACATGAAGTTCATGGCCGCGTCTCCGGCAAAACGCAAACGGAAACCATCACCAGGTGTGAACAACCAATTGACGTAGCGCTCGAATTTCTGATAATCTTCTATTTTTAAGGAATCGCGGAGGTCCGGGTTGTGAAGACTCGCTCCAATATTGGCCGTGAACGCAAACCAACGTTTTATAGCGAATCTTCCCGAAAGACCAATCGTCAAGTTGTCTTGTGGAGCCAAGGTGTCACGCCACTCTGTCGGCAATGTCTTTATTTTATCTTTGGCTTTAAAAACGCTGAAGTCTAAGAAATTGCGCTCGTCGCCAACACCGATTTTAAAACCAATGGCGTCGCGACGATATTGTGGGAGATTTCCTTCCGGAACGTTCAATCCTAAAAGCGAGTCGGCTAATTGTTGTATCGCCGACCTGTCGTCATAGCCTTTCATACGGGTGGCGTGCTGCAACACACCCGCAAAAGTTCCCATGCGAAACCGTTCACCTTGGTATTCAACACCCGCCCCTAAGAATGTTAATCCCGAGTACGTGTAATTTGAAAAGTGCATGCTGCTACTGCCCAAATGGAATTTCCAATTTTTATAGGTAGGCATAAAGCCCAAATGGAAAGATGGAAGTTGAGGGTATGAGAAAGAAGTTGTGTTGTTGGCAAAATAAAATGAAAACGGAAGCTGGAAACTGTAAAAAGACAAATTCAGAGAGGCATAAATGTTGCTGGAAAAAGGTGTGCTCGCAGGATAGTTTGAGTTGTACGACAATCCTAAACTCGTGCCCACGCTCCCGCTGATTGCGAATGGATCGGCAGTCTTTATGGCGTTAATGCGACTGCGTATGGCACCCTGTCCCGAAGTGGAAAATATGGCTAACACGACCATGCACGTTGCCATAATTGTGCGGATATGGATTCTAAATATCGTCATGACAGTTTTTATAATCCGCAAAAATAATAATTATCTACAAACTCTTTTATGAGTAAATTTACTCATATTTTGCTTGATAAGAAATTTTGGAAAAAGCTTGTAAGAGATGTGGGTCCTACTGCTTTGTTTTTTTTGTAACAATTTGTCACTCACAATGTTGCGAAGGTGCGTGTTCCCTACTTATCTTTTCCCTCCCAGTGTCTCCGCAATCACCTCCGCCGCATGGCCGTCGCCGTACAGCTCGAACGGGAACACCGGCGGGACGTCGAGCAGGTTCTGGACCGTTTGGAGGATGTTCATCGGTTCGGTGCCGACGACGTGGTTGTAGCCGCAGCCCGCTAACTCCGTCCATTCCGTTTCGTTGCGCAGGGTGATGCAGTACTTTCTCATGTAGTAGGCCTCTTTTTGCAGACCGCCGCTGTCGGTCATGACCAACGTGCAGTGACTCAGCAGGTAAAGCATCTCCAAATAACCCACGGGCTCGATGAAGCGGATGGGGGTGTGGTCAATGGGATAGCCGATGGCCTCCAGGCTTTTGCGGGTGTGCGGGTGCAGCGGACAGACGGCCGGGATGGTTTGGCAGGTGAGTTCCAAAGCGTAGAGCATTTGTTTCAGTATCTGCGGGTTATCCACGTTTTCGGCGCGGTGGAGGGTGCAGAGCACGTAGCGGTCGGGGAGGGGAGTGGCGGGTGCGCGCATGAGCGGGGAGAAGATGCGGGCGGCATCCTTCATCACGTCGCCGCTCATCACGATTTGCACGCCGGCGGTTTTGCGGCCTTCCGCTTCGAGCTGCCGCACCGCCAGTTCCGTCGGACAGAACAGCAGGTCGCTGAGCCGGTCGGTGAGCACGCGGTTGACCTCCTCGGGCATCGCCTCGTTGAAGGAGCGCAAGCCGGCCTCCACATGCGCCACGGGGATGTGCAGCTTCTTGGCTGTGAGTGCGCCCGCGAGGGTGGAGTCGGTGTCGCCATAGACCAACACGCGGTCGGGCTTCTCGGCCATCAGCACCTCCTCGATGCGCTCCATCATGCGGCCGGTGAGGGCAGCGTGGGGCAGACCGTGGATGCCGAGGTTGTAGTCGGGCTCCCGCAACCCCATCTCCTCGAAGAAGAGCTGCGACATGTTGCGGTCGAAATGCTGTCCAGTGTGGATGATAACCTCTTGGATGTCATTGTGTTGTGACAAAGCACGAGAGACCACCGCGGCTTTGATGAACTGCGGGCGGGCGCCGAGTATGGTGACAATCTTCATGTTAGGATGATTCAAATCGAATAAGGTCTGACAAAGGCGCAAAAATACATTTTTTTTGTACCTTTGCCGCCCGAAAATTTGAGCGATTATGACAAAGAAAGATGTACCCGTATTGCTGCTTACCGGCTACCTCGGAAGCGGAAAAACCACCTTGGTGAACCATATTTTGACCAATCAGAAAGGCATACGTTTCGCCGTGATAGTCAATGATATAGGAGAAGTGAACATTGATGCGTCGCTTATCCAGAAGGGCGGTATCGTGGCCGAAAAGGACGACAGTCTGGTGGCCCTGCAGAACGGTTGCATCTGCTGCACACTAAAGATGGATTTGGTGGATCAGCTCTCCGATCTTGTCAAAACACAGCAGTTCGACTACATCGTCATCGAGGCCAGCGGCATCTGCGAGCCGGAGCCCATCGCCCGCACCATCTCCACCATCCCGCAGATGAACCCGAAATACACCGAATTCGGCACCCCGCGGCTCGACTGCATTGTCACTGTGGTGGATGCACTGCGCATGCAGGACGAGTTTGCATGCGGTGATGATCTGGAACGCGAACATATTGACGAGGAAGATATTGAGAACCTCATTATTCAACAAATCGAGTTCTGCAATATCGTGCTGTTGAATAAGGTTGACGAGGTGAGCAAGGATGAAATTCTTCACCTCCGTCAAATCATAGCGCATTTGAATCCGGGTGCGCGAATCATCGAGACCAACTACGCACAGGTTGATTTGGACCGCATTGTGGATACCCATTCGTTTGACTACGAGCGCGTTGCCATCTCCACCGGCTGGGTGCGCGAATTGGAGCGCGAAACCACCGAAGAGGAAGAACGCGAAGCCCGCGCCGACCATCATCATCATCACGACGACGATAGTCAAAGCCAAAGTCAAAGTCAAAGTTATAGTCAAAGTCAAGAGGACTCAGACCATAACTATAACCATAACCATAACGAAGAGCACGAACACAATCATCATCACCATCATCACGACCACGAGGGTGGGGAAGTGGAGGAATACGGCATCTCGACTTTTGTTTATTATCGACGGAAGGCATTCAAAATCAGTGAGTTTAATAAATTTCTGTCGAAAAAGCGCCCGAAGAACGTCATTCGTGCGAAGGGAGTCTGCTATTTCAAGGAGTATCGCAATATGTCCTATTTATATGAGCAGGCTGGAAAGCAGCAGACGCTGAAGGAGGCTGGTTTGTGGTATGCCACCGCGCCAGAAGAGGATTTGGTGCAGCTGATGCAGGAAGATCCCTCCTTCATGCGCGACTGGGACCCCGAATACGGCGACCGCATGGTCAAAATCGTCTTCATTGGACAGAATATGGACAAGGAGGCGTTGGTGAGAGAATTAGACAATTGTTTGGAAGATTAAGGTTGATAGGCAAAAGGCAAAAGTCTTAAGTCTCAAGTCTCAAGTCTCAAAGTTAAAGTCAAGGTCAAAGTCAAAGTCATAATGAGCAGTATATTACTCATCGGAGATATCGTCGGTTACGGCAATTTAGGAATGTCGGTTATGGTGCCGATTTTGTCGAATCTGAAATACGAAATTTTCAGACTGCCTTCCTCATTGGTGTCCAACAATTTCGGATACGGAAGGTTCGCGGTGCTTGACACCACCGAATACATGCGCCAGAGCATTGAGGTTTGGGAAGAGCAGGGATTCGAGGTGGATGCGGTCTGCACCGGCTACCTCGTGTCGGAAGAGCAGACACGTTTGGTGACCGACTATTGCAAACGGTTGAAAGCGCGTGGAACGTTCATCTTCGTGGATCCCATCATGGCTGACGACGGCAAGCTCTATAACGGCGCCACCGACAAAACGGTGGAGTACATGCGGAGTGTCTGTAGGGTGGCAGATGTGATTGTTCCGAATGTTACCGAGGCTAAATTTCTGGTCGGTAAGTATTTAGATAAAGATTCTCTGACCTACGAAGAGGCCGAAGACTTGGTGATGTCATTGCATGTGCTGGGCAACAATTCCGTCGTCATCACCAGCATGTTGATGGAGGGGCAGACTTGCACGATGATATACGACAAGAGCGTCGGGAAGATAAAAGTGCTGCCTTACCAGCAGGTGGAGGCGCAGTTCTCCGGTACCGGCGATGTCTTTTCCGCGATGACCATTGGACATTATTTGAAAGGCAACACTTTGGAAGACAGCGTTCAAACCGCCATGGATTTCGTGGCGCACGTCATCTCCGCCAACCGCGCCAGTATGCACGCCGACAACGGCATCCCGATTCAGAATCATCTCAGTGAGCTGTGACGGGAAAAAATCACCTCCGCGACAACGACTGTCAACAAAAAACAGTCGTATATTATTAACCTGTCAACTTGGTTCAGTCGTAAGGCTCAAAAGTGACAACCAAAATCAGCAAATCACACAAGCGATGGAGAATGTAGTCTAACTCTGGGGTAACTCTACACTAACTATACACTAACTCTACACTAACTCTACACTAAGTTTCAGGTTTCACCAACCTCACCGGGTTGTTCGCACAATAAACATAGGGACTCAGCGAAGGATATTTCGCAGCCATCGGGTCAACGCTCAGCCAGATGCTCAAATCGCTGCTGTAATAACGTGAGCCAAAGTAAGATAGGCCGGTTTCCAAGTCCTTTTCTTTTGCGGAGAAGGTGAAACAATGCACAATACATGATTCATAATTCATAATTGGTTTGGGGGCAACGGGATGCGTGGCAGTGATTCGGAGCGGCAGGCTTTCCCCGGTAGGGGAT
>Ga0310694_10001049_pt1 | contig 32673 bp, 30 predicted proteins | sample 174DNAGHGhighgp2_FD_203884 | JGI IMG/M metagenome (GOLD analysis project Ga0310694, IMG submission 203884) | Sheep rumen microbial communities from Palmerston North, Manawatu-Wanganui, New Zealand - 1742 DNA GHGhigh gp2 (v2) (version 2) | ecosystem: Host-associated > Mammals > Digestive system... | reverse complement strand
CCGGTTTCGGCATGCCGAAGTTGCGTTCTCTGCACTCTCCCGCCGTGGAACCGCGGACATCCGCGATCACCGTCACCGGCTGGTCTCCGATAAAACCGACTCCGCCCACAATAGCCGGATCATCGGCATACAGACGGTCTCCGTGCGCTTCCACAAAGCTGTCAAAGATCCGCTCCATGTAGTCTAGCGCCGACGGCCTCTCGAGCTTCCGTACGCTCCGGACTTTATCCCAGGCACTCTTCGGCTGGTCATACCACATCCGCTCCTTCAGGATCTCCGTCAGATGAAAATGAAAACCATTTTGCTGAAAGTCCGACCAACAGCGCTTTCCGGAGCAGCGGTGTGCATGGATCAGGAAAAGCAGTGTCTTTTTCAGATTCTTCCGAAGCACGATCCCGTCCACAAATCCGTGCTCCACCAGAAACTCCGCCGTCTGAAAACCTTCCGGCAGCTCCTGTCCGATGGTCTGCCGGATCACTCTCGGCCCCGCAAAGCCGATCAGTGCGCCGGGCTCCGCCATGATGACATCGCCCAGCATCGCAAAGCTTGCAGTCACACCGCCTGTCGTCGGATCCGTGAGGATGGTACTGTAAAGCAGTCCTGCTTCCCCGTGCCGACGGATCGCTGCGGCGGTCTTTGCCATCTGCATCAGGGAAATGATCCCCTCCTGCATTCTCGCTCCGCCGGAGCAGCAGAAGAAAAAGACCGGAAGTTTTTCCCGCGTCGCACGCTCGATCGTTTCCGTGACACGCTCTCCGAGGATCTGTCCCATGCTTGCCATCAGAAACCGGGAATCGCAGACACCGATGACCGCTTCCTCTCCGAAGATCCGGCATTTTCCCGCGGTAAACGCTTCCGTTAATCCCGTCTTTTCCCTGGCCTCACTCAGTTTTTCTTCATACCCTTCATACTGCAGGGGATTGCTCACCTGCGTCCTCGTAAACCATTCTTCAAAAGAACCGGGGTCCGCCACCATGCGGATGCGGTTTCCGGTCTTCACACGGAAATACCCCTCGCACTCATAACAGATATATTTCCTGCGTGCGACCCGCTTCTTCTCCACCATTTTCCCGCATTTCGGACAGCGAATCATCTCCGTCTCATCACCGGAGACGGCTGTCTTACTGCTCTGAATATTTTCTTTTACCGGCCTGTTTTTACTGTTCCGAAGCCAGAATCTCTGCCATCCCATGTTGTCATTCTCCTACCGCAAAGGTGATCTCTGCTCGCGCCGCTACCTCACCGTCTACCGTAGCCTGCGCTTCCGCCACACCGACGGGGCCTTTCTGCCGGAGGATCTTTACTTCCAGCATTAGGACATCTCCGGGTACTACCTTCCGTTTGAATCTTGCCTTATCGATCCCCGCGAAATACGCGGTCTTCCCTTTCCACGCAGGAAGATCGAGCATGGCAACCGCGCCGGTCTGCGCCATCGCTTCGATGATCAGCACCCCCGGCATCACGGGATTTCCCGGGAAATGTCCCGCAAAGTAGGGCTCGTTAAAACTGACACATTTTTTCCCGACCGCGCGCACGCCGGGCTCCAGCTCTTCGATCGTATCGATGAGAAGAAACGGGGAACGGTGCGGAAGGATGTTCAGGATCTCTTTTGTCGTATATACCGCCATCGCTTTATCTCCTTACTCCGTGTATTTTTTCAGCAGGAGTGCTGCATTGTGTCCGCCGAATCCAAGGGAATCGGACAGGGCATAACGGACCTCTCCGTGATAGGGCTCTTTGCAGTAATCCAGATCCATCTCCGCTTCGGTCTGTTCCAGGCCTACCGTCCGGTGTAAAAAGCCTTCCTCCAGCTCTTTGACGCAGGTGATGAACTCCACCGCACCCGCTGCACCGAGCAGATGACCGATCATCGATTTCGTCGAATTGATACGGATCCGTTTCGCATGCTCTCCGAAGGCGCGCTTGATCGCTCTCGTCTCGAAAAGATCATTGTAGTGTGTGGCGGTTCCGTGTGCGTTGATGTAGTCCAGTTCATCGGGGATCACTTCGGCGTCCGCCACCGCGAGGATCATGGCTCTGGCCGCGCCTGCGCCGTCTTCCGCAGGAGATGTGATATGATACGCATCCGCCGTACTCCCGTATCCGGCAAGCTCCGCCAGGATCTTTGCTCCGCGCGCCTTCGCGTGCTCCAGCTCTTCCAGGACCACAATGCCGGCACCCTCTCCCATGACAAAACCGCTGCGCCGTTTATCAAAGGGCAGCGAGCAGGTCTTCGGATCCTCGCTGCAGCTTAATGCCGTCAGCGCGTTGAATCCTGCGATCGCCGTCGGACAGACCGCCGCTTCCGAACCTCCGCTTACCATCACATCCGCTTCCCCGTATTGAATCGAGCGGAATGCTTCTCCGATGGAATGTGTCCCGGATGCACAGGCCGTCACCACGTTGATGTTTTTCCCTTTTAAGCCGTAGGTGATGCTCACATTTCCCGCTGCCATGTTGGAGATCATCATCGGAACGAACAGGGGACTGACTTTCGAAGGCCCCTTTTCCGCAAGCCGTGCTGCTTCCCGCTCGATCGCCTGGAGGCTTCCCACACCGCTGCTGATCGCACAGCCCACACGATAGGGGTCCTCTTTTTCCATATCCAGTCCTGCGTTTCGGATCGCCTCGCCGGCTGCCGTCACCGCAAACTGTGCAAAGCGCTCCATCCGCTTCGCCGCTTTTTTATCCATCGACTGCGTCGGATCGTAATCCTTTACTTCCGCAGCCAGCTTTACTTTATAGTCCGTCGTATCGAATGCCGTGATCGGCGCAAAGCCCGTTTTTTCCTCTTTGACCGAGCGCCAGAAACTTTCCGTATCATTACCGATCGGCGTCACCGCACCGAGACCGGTCACCACTACACGTCTTCTTTCTCTCATATCGCCATCCCTCCGTCCACACAAAGCACCTGACCCGTGATATAGGAAGCGGTATTGCCTGCCAGAAAAGCCACTGCTTCCGCCACTTCCTCCGCAGCGCCGATGCGTCCGAGCGGTATCATCGTCGTCATTTTTTCCTTTGCACTCTCCGGCATCGCTGCCGTCATATCCGTTTCGATAAAGCCGGGTGCCACCGCGTTGACACAGATCCCTCGGCCGGCCAGCTCCCTCGCAGCACTTTTCGTAAGACCGATCAGTCCGGCCTTTGATGCACTGTAGTTTGCCTGTCCCGGATTTCCCATGACTCCGCTGACGGAAGAAATGTTGATGATCTTTCCCGCCCGCTGTTTTAAAAAGGCTCTCGAAAAATGACGTATCATATTGAAAGCACCCTTCAGATTCGTATCGAGCACTTTGTCATAATCCTCTTCCGACATCGCCATCAGAAGTCCGTCACGCGTAACCCCGGCATTGTTCACCAGGATATCGATCCGGCCGTGCTTTGCGATCACTTCTTTCGCCATGATTCCGGCTGCTTCAAAATCCGACACGTCACACTGCCATGCTTCCGCTTTTCCGCCTGCTGCCGTGATCTGCTCTACCGTCTCTTCCGCCTTTTCTTTTGATCCGCAGTAGTTGACGATGACCTCTGCACCGAGTCCGGCCAGTTTGCATGCGATCGCCCTTCCGATGCCCCGTCCTGCGCCGGTGACCAGCGCTGTTTTTCCCGTTAACATGTTCACACCTCCGGAAACTGATCCAGATCTTCGATCGTCTGAATATTGTACGCTTTCACTTCTTTATTGATACGCTTTAAAAATCCCGTCAGGGTCTTCCCCGGGCCGATCTCGATAAAGTGGTCCGCTCCGTCTGCGATCATGCGCTCCACGCTTTGCTGCCAGCGGACCGGAGAACAGATCTGTCTCGCCAGAAGATTCCGGATCCCGTCGGCACCGACGACCGGCTCTGCCGTGACATTGGTCACATAGGGAATCTTCGGGTCGCGGATCTCTACGTCCGCCAGCTCTTTTCCCAGCTGCTCCGAAGCCTCTTTCAGCAATGCGGAATGAAACGGCCCGCTTACATTTAAAGGGATACAGCGTTTTGCACCTGCTTCGCCGCAGAGTGCTGCCGCACGTTCCACCGCTTCCTTTGCCCCGGTGATCACGATCTGTCCCGGGCAGTTATAGTTGGCCACGGATACCGGAAGTGCGGTCTCCGCCCCTGCTTTTTCACAGGCCGTATCCACGACTTCGCCGTTTAATCCGAGCACCGCCGTCATCGCGCCACCGGACGGATACGCATTCTGCATATAGATGCCGCGCTTCCTGACGATACGGAAGACATCGGAAAGATCCATGACATCCGATACCGCCAATGCGGCATATTCCCCGAGGCTTAAGCCCGCCGTGACATCCGCAGCCGGAAGCCTCTTTTGTACCGCTTTCCAAATAGCGAGCTCCGTCGTGATCATCGCGATCTGCGTGTACTCGGTCCGGTCCAGGCGCTCGTTTTCCGTAAAGCAAAGCTCTTTCAGGTCCAGGCCCGTAGCCGCTTCAGCTGCTTCAAACACCTCTTTTGCTTCTTCAAATCTTTCGTAAAAATCTTTTCCCATCCCGGAAGTCTGTGCTCCCTGTCCCGGAAAAAGGATTGCCGTCTTACCCATTTTTCTGTCCTTTCAACAAGCGTTCCGCATCCCGGACGATCCCGCTTACGATGTCCGCACAACTCTCCTCACTTTTGATGAGACCCGCGATCTGTCCGGCCATCAGGGTGCCGTTTACCACATCCCCGTCGATCACGGCTTTTTTCAGAGACCCCAGGGTGAGCTTTTCGAGCTCCATAAAGTCTGCGCCCTCCTGTTCCAGACGGAGATATTCTCTCGTCATCGGATTCTTCAGGCAGCGGACCGGATGTCCCGTGGAAGTACCGGTCACGACCGAATCGATATCTTTCGCCTTCAGGATCCGCTCTTTGAATGCTGCATGAACGATGGACTCTTTCGCAGCGACAAAGCGGGTTCCCATCTGGATCGCTTCCGCTCCGAGCATGAACGCAGCCGCCATGCCTCTGCCATCCGCGATCCCTCCGGCCGCGATGACAGGGATATCAACCGCATCCGCTACCTGTGGGATCAGCGCAAAGGAAGTCGTCACACCGATATGTCCGCCACTTTCCATGCCTTCCGCAACGACGGCATCGGCACCTGCCCGTTCCATCATCTTTGCCATCGCCGTACTCGCTACGACCGGGATCACGACAACACCTGCGGCTTTCCACTGCTCCATGTATTTTCCCGGATTCCCGGCACCGGTGGTCACGACCTTTACACCTTCTTCGACCACGATCTGTGCGACTTCGTCCGCATTGGGATTCAGCAGCATGATATTCACCCCAAAGGGTTTGTCCGTCAGCTCCCTGCACTTTCTGATCTCATCCCGTACCACTTCGGCAGGTGCCGATGCGGCTCCGATGAGTCCGAGTCCGCCGGCATTGGATACCGCCGCTGCCAGCCGGTGCTCCGCGACCCAGGCCATACCGCCCTGGATCACGGGATATTCTGTTTTCAGCAATCTGCTTACTCTGGTTTCCATATCGCGTTTATCCTCAAACCTCAATCCCGTTCGATCTCATATATTCCACGACATCCCCTACGGTGGACATGCTTTCCAGCTTCTCGGAAGGGATCTCCGTCTCATATGCCTCCTCCAGGGCCATTACCAGCTCAAAAAGATCCAGGGAATCTGCGTTCAGATCCTCTTTGAACCGGCTCTCCAGGGTGATTTTGCCTGCCTCTACATTTAACTGCTCCTCAATGATCGCTACCAGCTTCTCCGACATTTCTTTTCTCCTTTTGTTTGACTGTCAATTATTATGATATTCAAATATCTTGAATATCAAAGAATATGCAACAAGCAGACTATAGCCCAAATTGTTTTGATTGTCAAGATATTTTTTGTAAACAAAAAAGGGACGGGGTTTTGTCCCGTCCCTGTGTTTTTTCCGCATTCTCTGCAGGCGCTTTACTTCTTTTTCAGTAATGCCAGTGCCGCGTAGTGCAATACTTCGAACTCCTCCGGTGCGATCTCGTCGAGCAGCTTCCTGTGCTCCGCATCCCAGCGCTCCAGCTCCTCCCCGGAGAGGGATGCCCCCACGCCGCGGCAGGCCCGCATCCTTCCGTGCCAGGATTCCTTTGTAAAAGGCACCATCACGTCATATTCCTCATGCTCCACCGGATCAAAGGATTCGTAAGCCACATCCGGGATCCAGATCGGGTGCCTGGTCTCTCTTGCACCGGACCAGTTCGGGCTGTATTTTAATACCAGCTCCTCGCTTTTTCCCGCGATCTTATCTTCAAACGGCAGCCATGCCATATACAGGATCAGCAGTTTTCCTTCCGGTTTCAGGAGTTCCGCCAGCTTCGGCATCACCCGCTCATGATCGAAATACCAGAAACACTGGCAGGCCGTGATCACATCAAAGCTCTCTTTCGGGAAATCGATCTGCTCCGTCGGGACCGCATAAAAATCGATCTTCATATTTCCCTCTTCCGCCAGGAGCTTCGCCTGTTCGATCTGCTCCGGAGAGATATCCGTTCCCGTCCACTTTGCCCCGTAATGATACATATTGCGCGGCAGTACACCGGTGCCGGTCCCGAGATCCAGGACGTTCTGACCTGCCGTACAAAGACCCAGGTCTGCGATCTTCTGATAAAACGTTTCGGGGTAAATGTCCCGGTACTTTGCGTATTCCTTTGAGGTCTTTCCCCAGTCAAATGCCTTTCCGGCATCGATCCGGCTGTCTTTGATCTCCATATTTTCTGTCCTCCCCTGTTCCGGCAGGATCCCTTTTCTCCGCGATCCGGATCCTTTTTTCGCTGTTTTAGTTTGCCAGCAGCTCCTCAATATAATCGTGCAGCGATTCCTTCGTAAGGGTTCCGTACTTTGCGCCCATCATATGTCCCTTTGCATCGATCGCATAGGCGACGGGCAGCTCCTCGAGATCGCGCTCCTCTATAAAGATCCCGTCGGTATCAAAGTAAACCGGAAACGTGTAGCCGTACATATCCATAAACTCCTCGACTTCCTCCACAGTCTCCTCCGTATCCACATCGATCATCATGAAGGTGATCATATCCCCGTAGGTCTCATACGCCTCCTGAAAGTCCGGAAGTTCCGAACGGCAGGGCGGACACCAGACGGCCCAGTTGTATACGATGACCGGTCTGCCGATCCGGTCGGAAAGCTTTACCTCGTTTCCTTCCGCATCATAGACCGTGAAATCTTCCGCCATCGGGAGCTGTTTCTCCGTTTCTTTCGGCTTACTCCCTCCCGCTTCTTCTGACGGTGTCGTCGACTGTCCCTGTGCGGAAGACGGACGGTTTGCCGATGTTGAGGTGTTTTCCGTACCCTCCTTGTCCCCGGACATTTCTGACGTTTCTGCTGTATTTTCCGAAACCGTCTCCGCTTCCGGCATTTCTGTTTTTCCGCAGGCAACAGAAAGCATCATTATCATAAACAATGATCCATAAATTCCCTGATACCTTTTTTTCCTGCTGTCGAATGATCTCTTCATCTGCTTATCTTCTTTATTTCGTTTATTTTCCTGATCTGAGTGAACCTCTCCCGAATGCATATTTTCTCAGGACTGTTTTGGGAATATTCTGCACGGTCTGTTTTTCCGGCGCTTTTTCTGCACGTTTTCCAATTCGCCGCTAAGCTGGTCTACATTTTTTGACAGTATCATCATCATGTCCGCCATGTTTTTCATGATCTGTATGATGCTGTCATGATTTTCCTGAACAAATTCATCCAGAAAATCCTCCGTCACCCGCAAGAGCTTCCCTTTGGAATAAGTCACGATCGTATAAATCGCCGGCTTACGAAGCTGTATTCCGAATTCCCCGAAACAGGCACCCGGTCCTAAGATTCCGATCAGAACCTAGTTTTCGGTTTCATAGCCGGTGTACATCTCGACGTGTCCGGATACGAGTTTATACATATCCAGGTTTACTTCTCCCTCCCGCAGGATAACGATATCTTCCGGAACGGTAATGAGCTTTTTCTGATTCTTTATGGTGTAAGCGTCAAAGACATTTTTTCTGTCCATTTCCTCACTCCTTTTCGATTTACGGTATCCGCAGAAGAAAGCAATGTGCTTCGGGTACAATTTCGTTTACAGGTTCTTCAGATGCAGATCCGAGTACATGTCCAGCTCGCCGACCATACGGTTTGCATTCCGACCGTATACTTTACAGCAGCTGTGCGTGACCTTTTCATGCTCGGCCTGCGACTCATCGATCTCCACGCTCATGCGCATCGTACCGGATGCGACTTCTTTGTCCAAATGGTTCAGGATCTCCTCGATCCGGCTGTCTTTTTCTTCCATACCTGTGCCTCCGATAAAAAAACCGCTATGTATATTATAGCGGTTTACGGTGTTTGTTGCAAGAAACGGCATCAGCTGTATTCATAAAAAGCAGAAATAAAGCGGACCATCGATTCCAAATCTCCGGTGCCCGAAGTCTCATATGCCGAGTGCATCGCCAGCTGCGGCATCCCAAGGTCGATCGTTGGGATCGAAGTGGTCAGGTCAACGATGCAGCCCAGAGTAGATCCGCCCTTCAGATCCGAACGGTTCGTCAGAACCTGCACGGGTATCTCCTTTTTCCGGGCAATGATCCGCGCGACGGCAGCAGAATAACCATCTGTTGCGTATTTCTGTTCCGCCTGAAGTTTCAATACGATCCCGTGATTCAGGAGCGGCCGGTTGACCGGATCCGAGAGTTCTCCGTGATTGGGATGAACGGCCTGGGCATTGTCCGCCGAAACGAGCAGACTCTTGCTGAGTACGACCTGCAGTTCCTCCTCGGAAAAACCGTAATAGCCTTTGATCCTGCGCAACACGTCCGGCAGAAAAGCGGAGCCCGCTCCCTGTTTTGTCCTGCTTCCGATTTCTTCATTATCAAATACAGCCAGGATACGCAGCTTGTTTTCGTCTTTTTCCGCATCCAGAAATCCCTCCAGTGAGGTATAGACGCAGGCCAGATCATCGATGCGCGGCGCGGAGATCAACTCACGATCCGTTCCCCATAAGATTGCTTTTTCCTTATTGTATAAGTAAAGATCGCTCCCCACGATCTCTTCATCATCACTCAGATAGTCTTTGCGTATCCTGTCGTTTACGGAATCTTTACTTCCGTCTTCTGCTTTACAGGCAAAAAGCGGCAACATATCTTTTTGCAGATCGAAACGTGCCCCATCATTCAGCTCCGGAGCATAATGGATCGCCAGCGACGGTATGATGAGTGTATCGTCTTTCAGATCGACCGTCACCGAGCGGAGCTTTCCCTTCGAATCCGCTGCAATCACACGGCCGGCGATGGAAAGCGGCCGGTCCAGCCAGGTGTGGATATTGATCCCGCCGTATTTTTCGGTATTCAGAGAAATATAATATCCCTCTTTTTCGATCTCCGGCGCTTCCTTCAGTTTAAAACAGGGAGAATCACAATGAGCCGCAACGATACGGATCGATTCCGGTTTCTTTTCGGAAAGGGAAAAAGCGATCAGGCTCGAATCATTTCTCTTTACGTGATACAGACCCGGCTTCAGATCCCAGAGATTCTGTTCGCTCACTTCCTTTGAACCGTGATTGCTGAGGATCTGTGCGATCCGTTCCACGCACTGAAATGCTGTCGGACTCCCGTCGATCCGGGATGCGATACGTTCCGGTAAAGATCTTTCCATCTGTCCGTTCGCCCGAAGATCAGATCATATATTCGGGCTTTTCCTCCTTTTCCCTGTCAAAAAACTCATTCAGGATGATGCTTTTGTAATGATTGAAATCATCTCCGCCACGATACCTCGGCCGCGAATGCCGGATCTCTACTACTTTTCTGATCGTTCCCGGCCGTTCACTCATCACGATCACACGGTCACTCAGATACACTGCCTCGTCGATATCGTGTGTCACCAGGATCATGGTCCTTTTTTCTTTTTCCCAGATCTTCAAGATCTCCTGCTGCATCCGGATCCTTGTCAGCGCATCCAGCGCACCGAAAGGTTCATCCAGAAGCAGTATCCTCGGATCCGAGATCAATGCTCTGGCAATGCTGACTCTCTGTTGCATTCCTCCGGAGAGTTCCTTCGGATATGCTTTTTCAAATCCTTCCAGTCCTACCAGTTCAATATATTTTTTTACCAGCTCCGATTTATTGCCGGAACGGTTTATATCCAGTCCGAAAGCAATATTTTTATCTACGGTTTTCCAGGGAAGCAGCCGTGCCTCCTGAAACGCCATTTTCAGAGAAGCAGACGGTGACACGACAACCTTTTCATCCAGCAGTATTCTGCCTTCCGTCGTTGTCTCCAATCCCGCGATCATTCGGAGCAGTGTGCTCTTTCCGCAGCCGCTGGCACCGACGATGGAAATAAACTCCCCTTCTCTTACATTGAATTTGATACCATTTAAAATCTCTTTGTTTTCTCCGTTGATCACAAACGTCTTGTTCACGTTTTCGATCTTCAGAATATTTTCATTCATGATTATACGCGCTTTCTATCTGTACTTCAATATCCGATCCTGCCCTTTTAACAACAGCAGGTCTATGATCATTCCCAGCAGGCCGAGTTCGATGATCCCCACAAACATGACTCCCGGAAGCGCCATGTTCCGTGCATACATGATACGGTATCCGATCCCTTTCTGGGCGGCCAGCATTTCCGCGGTGATCGACATCGCGAGAGAAGAACTTGCTGCAAGCCGGATCCCCGTATAGATCGAAGGGAATGCACTGGGAATGATGACACCGAAGATGGTTTTCGCTTTTCCTTTCCTCAGCATGCGGCAAAGCTCCAGCAGTTTGGGATCGATACTTTTGATCCCACTGATCGTATTCAGCATCAGGGCCCAGAACGTACCGAGCACGATCACCGTAACTTTCGATCCTTCCCCGATACCCATCCAGAGGATCAAGATCGGGATCAGAGCTATGATCGGGATCGGCCGGAATACCGCAACAAGGATCTTGCTCAGCCGGTCCGCTACGGGTGATAATCCGATAATGATCCCAAGAACGATACCGATCAGCGATCCGATCAGAAACCCTTTTATGATCCGGAACAGTGTTGCCAGAAAATCATCGAGCAACAATCCCTGCTTTGCGAGCATTTGCGCAGATTCCAGGATTCCTTCCGGAGGCGGAAGGATCGATCTGCGGACCCACCCATGCGTCGTCGAGATCTGCCATAATGCTACGACCGTGACCGGCAGGAGCAGGAGTAACAGCCAGTTTACTGCCTTCTGCAGATATTTATTCTTGATCACTTCACACCTCCGTAGGAAATTGATTACCCTTTTATTCCAGACCGACTGCTTTGCCGTAGCTGAGATCTACAAATCCGTCCGTCTCAACTCTCGTGCTAATGTAGCCGCCGTCATACAGGAACGTGATATAGTTTTCCGTGGAATCAAGGAACTCCTGTAACGGAGCAAACCCGTATGTCTGATACGTCAGAACGGTTTCCGGTACATCCACACCCGTTCCGTAATAATCAGCGATGATCTGTACCGCTTCATCATGATTTTCCGCGATCCAGTCGATACCCCATTTATATAAGGTGAGGATCGTTTCTACCACATCCGGATGTGCCTGTGCAAACTCCGTTCTCACAACGATCGGCTGAAGCGCCGTGCCGGAACCGACAGCATCTTTGATATAGTTGAACGTGATCCCATCAGCGGATGCGACACGGGTGAAGTTGTTGATATTCGTCGTTCCCGCATCTACTTCACCGGACTCCACTGCCGGTGCGATCGCCGGGATGTCCAGATTGATGATATCTACATCCGCTGCGCTCAGTCCCTCTTCCTGAAGTGCCCAGAGAAGGAACGCATACTCACTGGATCCGATCTTGGCACCGACCCGCTTGCCTTTCAGATCACTGACCGTCTTGATGCTGTCATCCAGCGTAGCAAGTACGGTTGCCCGTGACTGATCGACAAAGGATGCCAGAACCTGTACACCCGCTTCGTTTGCCGCACCCGACACTGCCGGCTGCAGGCCCATGACGCCCCAGTCCAGACCGCCTGCGGTAAAGGTTTCGATCATCTCCGGACCGCTGTTAAATGTTGCCTGCTCAACTTCGATCCCTTTGTCTCTTAAAAAGGTATCATACCATCCGAAATGTTCAATGATCGGTGTAACATAGTAACCCTGATCGCCGATGATGACCTTGGTATCGGTGGATGTGATCTCGATCCCGGTATCCTGATAAGGAACGGCTTCGCCGGCCGTTTCCGGTGCTGCACTATTTGTATCCTCCGTAGCCGCCGCCGGCGTGGTTTCATTTGCAGGTTCTGCTATTACGGCCGGATCCGTGCCTGCAGCCTGTGCTCCTGCAGCCTGTACGCTGTCTGCATTGGTTCCGCAAGCCGTTGCACTAAGAAGTAACAGGCCTGCAGATAATATCGATAAAACTCTCTTTTTCATATTTTTTCTCCTTTAAATCTGTTTCATCTTTTTCTTGCTTTTCTTATTTATTATCTGCATCAACATCCGGGGATCCCCCCGACGGAAAGAAAAATACTCTTCATTTTGTTCTCCTTTTATAAAACCGCATCCAGTTCCAGATACGGGATCTCTTTCCTTACCGTATCCGGATAGATGATCCCGGCTCCCGTATTCAGCAATACGACTTTATCCTCTGCTTTCAAAAATCCCTCTTTGCTCAGCTTTTTCGTTGCGGCATACAGGGCAGCTCCTTCGGGACAGGTAAAGATCCCTTCACTTTCCGCAACTTCCTGTACCGATCCCAGGATTTCCTCATCGCTGACGGAAACGGCGGTTCCGTTTGTCTCATAAAGCGCCTCCAGTACCAGGAAATCTCCGAGTGCTTTCGGAACGTTGATCCCGAATGCTACCGTGCTGGAATGTTCAAAGAATTCGGATTCTTTTTTCTTTTCCCGGAATGCTTTTACGATCGGGGCACATCCTTCTGCCTGTACGGCGATCAGCTTGGGAAGTTTTTCTTCGATCCAGCCAAGCTCCTGCAATTCCTTCAGAGCTTTGTAGATACCGATGATCCCAACTCCTCCGCCGGTGGGATACAGGATCGCATCGGGAGCTTCCCAGCCGAACTGTTCCAGGATCTCATATCCCATCGTCTTCTTTCCTTCGATGCGATACGGCTCCTTCAGTGTGGAAGCGTCATACCAGCCGTTCTTTTCGATCGATCGCGCCACGATCTTTCCGGCATCACTGATCAGGCCTTTTACCAGATAGAGATCCGCACCTGCGACCAGACATTCATTTCTGGTGATCTTTGCCGCATCCTCCGGCATAACGATCACCGTCTTGATCCCTGCTCCTGCTCCGTATACGGACCAGGCTGCGCCTGCATTTCCGTTGGTCGGCATCGCGACCGTTTTTACCCCCAGCTCTTTCGCTTTCGAAATACCGACGGCTGCTCCTCTTGCTTTAAACGTCCCGGTTGGAAGTACACCTTCATCTTTCAGGAAGAGATGATCCAGGCCGATCTTTTTCCCTGCGTTTTTTAATGGCAGGATCGGTGTAAATCCTTCTCCGAGGGTAACGATGTTTTCTTCCTGCCTGACCGGTAATACTTCATGATATCTCCACAGATCCGGTTTCCTGTTTTTAAGATCTTCTTTCTTCCAGTTCTTTGCAGCTTCACTCAGATCGTAATCTGCCAGAAGGGGTGATCCGCAATCACACAGATGCCGGATCTGATCTTCCGAATATTCTTTCTTGCACTTCGGGCAATGCAGGCCTTTAATATAACTGATCCTGTTACTCATCTTTTTTTCCTCCGCTGAATTTGGAATAAGCGTATCCTACCATAGTTCTTTTTTTCTGCATAATATATATCTTTTATCTTTCGTAATAGACTGACTATATAAAAAAGCACTTTTCCTTTTTGGGAAAAATGCTTTTTCAACTGCTGCGATCTTAAACGATAATACCGTTTTTTAAGGTTTAATGAAGCGCAAAATAACAATCCAGCAGGCTTGCCGCTTCGTCGTATCCGTAAGCGCTTGCGGCGGTGCAGGTCGCCATGTAACCGTCCCGGACCACATGTACCACAAACTCATCAATGGTCGTTCCTTCCGCGACAAGAGTCAGATGAAGGATATCACGCTTTTCACCGAATACATTCATCGTAACGGTCCTGATCTCGCGGACTTCGATCCCGGCTGCTTCCAGCGAAAGGCGCAGATCCTCTTTGGTGAGGCGGTCGTATTCTTCCGCGGTATAACCGATGTATTTGAAACCCAGTTTTTCTACATTGACGGAAAGAGATGCACCGCCCTCTTTCGGATCCGCCGACATCGACTGCAGGATCCTTCCGCTTTCCAGCAGCTCCAGCACTTCTTCCGAGTTGTCCATCCAATTTGCCGCATCCTGTGAAAGCTGCTGCAATGCTTCGTCATCCATAAATTCCCAGTTGTCCTTCAGCTTGCAGCCGATCCCGAAGTATGGATTCTCGTAAACCTTTTCCGTATGGCTGCCTAAGAGATCCTCGTCGCTGTTTTCTTCCGCATCCGGTTCTTCCGTTTCATCTTCGGGATCCTCCCGGTCTTCATCCGCGTTGCTGTTAAATACACTGGTATCGCCGTGCTCTTCATCCGGATACACTTTCGTACCGTCTGCTTTTATGATATACGCAGTGGCGCTGCTCTCGTCCTCCGCCTCAGGCGCAGGGCCTCTTCCGTTCCCGCATGCTGCAGTACCGATGCAAAGTACCAGCCCCAGTCCGAATGTCGCACATCTTGTTCTTAACTGTTTCTTCATCATTTTTTTCTTTTCTTTCATGTTTTATTTTTTCTTTAATCCTTCATACTTTGCGATCAGATCTTTCGGTGACTTGTCATACTCATCGAAAAACAGATGCTGTATTACAAGATCATCATCGTTGTAAACTACTTCCAGATATTTCTTCGGCGGCTTTCCAAAGACGGTCCTGCCAAGACCCCGGATCCGGAAGGTCTGATTGGAAGTATCGGAATCCAACAAATAATCTATTTCTGGTAGTTTGTGTAGTATGCGAAATCGGAATAACCGTCTTTGTAATAGTTAAAATCACAGAGAAAATATTCGTCTCCCTTGGATGAACGGAAATAGTAAAAGGTCACGGGATCATCCGTGTTTTCCGGAAAATCTGTCCCCAGAGTATTGACCACACGGCTCAGATCCGCACCTGTATCACGAAAATACCCTTTTTCCGTACGGAGATACACTGCCTTCGGATCCGTCTGCAGATGGGCCATTTCCGTATAATAATCTACGTTCTCATCCTCTCGTGTCCGCCAGCGGGTATCCGGAAGCTTCACGCTGCCGTAACGTTCACCGTACCAGTCTGCATCATCCGGGATGTGCTCGGCTGCGATCAGTGCTTCGTCCAAACGGCCCTGAAGATTCTGCTCCTGCAGGATTTCCGCACATTCCTCCGCGCAGGCGATCGCTTGTGATTCTCTTCCCGTACGGATCGTAAGGATCAGATCACCACTAAAGTAAGTATTCCATTCATATTCCGCATTATAAGTATTGCAGATATCAGTGATATCGCTTCCGACATTGCTTTGGATCTTCGCGAGCAGGGAATTGTAAAAATTGTCTGACGTGCCGGGAAGACTGCCGAAACTGGACCCGTCGATCCAGATTTCATCCATGGAACTTGTGATCGTGTAATCAAAGTCCTGCAGCTCATCATGGAGTATGACCTGCGTTTTGTCGGAGGCTTCTGTTTTGGAAACTACCGTACAATCACCGTAGTTCCTTTTTGCTTCCGAGATCAGGGAACGCGCACTCCTTACCTTCCCACAGGCCGTAAGAAGCGCAACCCCTGCGATCACTGCTGTTGCAACAAGAGCTTTTCCATGTTTACGCTTTTTTTCGTAGTCCCGTGACTTCATGGTTTTCCTCCTGTATCACATCCCTTATAGCGATCAGGCCTCTGCTGTATCCTGTTCTGCCTGCAGATCTCCGCGTGCAGTGCTTCCGTTCGTGCTCTGGTTCATGATCAGCATCTGCAGACGGTTCTCCAGATTTGCGAAGCTGACATCCGGATCGTAATCCAGAGGAAGCAGCTCGATATCCGGGAACATTTCCTTCAGCTTTTTGCAGACACCGCGTCCGATGACGTGGTTCGGCAGACAGCCGAAAGGCTGCAGGATAACGAAGTTCTTACATCCGTGCTGTGCATGATAGATGATCTCCGCCGGGATCAGGATTCCCTCACCCGTATCAAAAGTGTGATGGATCACCGGATCGCTGATCTTCGCCAGGTCATCCATCAATACGGCCTTCTCATGCAGCGGCTGGTCCTTCGCGATCTTGTCGATCAGTTTGTGCGAGAAATCGAAGAATATATTCGCAACCTTGGACCAAAACTTTGTATGAAACTTTCTCGTCGCCTTGAATTCCGAGATCTGTTTTCCTTCGCAGAAGTAAGACTTCTGAATAACGTCCGTCATCTTTGCTTCGATGATCTCGAAATTATTGTCCTCCAGATAGCGCTCGATCTCGTGGTTTGCTCCCGGATGGAAATTCAGGAGATACTCACCGACGATCAGGACACGCGGTTTCTTTTTGCTGTCATCATATTCCACGGTATCAAAACGCTTCAGCGCTTTCTTGAATCCTTTGATCAGTCCGTGCGTTCCGCCGTTTACCATGCCTTCGGTCAGATCTTCCATCCCGGCTTCAAAGGCGGCATCGGCGCTGCCTTTTACTTTTTCGTAAGGCCGGATCTTGCGCAGGATCTCCTCGAGCGTATCGATCATCGGAAGTGACAGACTTAAGCGCAACAGCGTGGTTGCGTTGATCTTAAAGCCCGGATGCATCTGATGATAATCGACATCATCGTTCGTCAGGATCGCGATGTCCGCATAGCCCGCATCATCCAGCGCTTTCCGGAGGATCGTCGCATAGTGAGGCAGACGGCAGCATCCGAGATACTTTGCCATCGCAACGGATACTTCCGCACGCTTATACTCTCCGCTTCTCAGTGCACCGAGGATCTCGCCGATGACGATCTGTGCCGGGAAGCAGATATCGTTATGGGTATACTTCTTGCCGAGTGCGATCGCTTCCTCGCGTCCGACCTCCAGCGGGACTGCTTTGATGCCCTGCGAACGGAACGCTGCCGTCATTACCTGACAGAACGCGTGGGAACTGTTCGGTACGAGGACGATCTTTTCTTTCCGCTCTTTCTTCGTAAACTTCACCGGATACGGATCGGGAAGCGGCTTGACTTCCGAGCGGATATTTTTGCGGCGCTTGCGCTCGATCGTTTCGATGAAGGAGCGCACACGGATCCGCAGCGGTCCCTGCGCATCACTCTCATCGACTTTCAGGATGAGCGGTGCTTTATTGCTGATCTCTTTCATCATACGCACGATCTCATCGGAGAGCACCGCATCATGTCCGCAGCCGAAGCTGACGATCTGGATGTATTCCAGATGCGGATCCTGTGCAGCAAGAATGCTGCTTCCGAGCATACGTGCGTGGAAGTTATTCACGATGTCAATACGCGATCTGCGAAGCTCTACCTCCGGAAGCTCCGGCAGACAGTCGGCGGTCAGCACCGGCACGCCCATGGAGATCAGCAGCTCCGGAAGCTCGTGATTGATCAGCGGATCGTTATGATACGGGCGTCCTGCCATGACTACCGCATAGGCATCCCGCTTCGTGATATCATCGAGGACTTCCTTTCCTTTTGCTTTCAGCTCGCGGTCGTACTGCTTCTGCGCTTCGATCGCAAAATGCACCGCTTTGATCGTGATCTTCGGATCGATATCGTAAGTCTCTTTCATATACTTACTGATCTGCCGCTCTTTATCTTCATCTGTGTAGAAGTAGAAATACGGCGAATCGAAGATCACATCCTTCTCACGTTCCGGGTTATCGGAATTCTTGATGACGATCGGATATCCTTTGACCAGAGCACAGCGGGAAAAGCTGGTGTACTCCGTATTCTCCGATTCCATGACGACGACTTCCGGCATGAAGATCCGGTCGACGCCGAGTTTTTCCAGCTCGCGGATGTGACCGTGTACAAGCTTTGCAGGGAAACATTCCGTATCGGAGGGAACGGCATGGATCCCGTTTTCATAGATCTCACGCGTACTGACGGGAGAAAGCTTCACCGTAAAGCCAAGCGATTTCCAGAAGGTTCCCCAGAAGGGAAGCTCATCCCAGTAATTTAATACGCGCGGGATACCGATCGTGATGTTCCGGTCATCCAGCAGTTTCTCGTAAGGATACTCTTTATTCTGCAGTTCCTTACGGATGTCATACATATTTACGGGTTTGTTTTTGTTGCTGGCGATCTCTTTGATCTTCGCCTGGATCTCTTTATTCTTCGGATCGCCGATGACTTCACCTTTTTCGCAGCGGTTGTTCGTGACCCAGCTTTCTCCCGTGGAGAAGGAAAGGATCGTACGATTGCAATGGTTCGTGCAGTACGGGCAGGGAGAGTTTGCTTCCTGCTTGTAGGTGAAGGCTTTCAATTCTTCATAGCTTAAGAAGGTCTTCTTAAAGCCGTCTCTCTGTGTCGCTTCCTTTGCGGTCAATGCGGAACCGATCGCTCCCATGAGTCCGGCATAAGGTGCGCGGATGACTTCTTTTCCGACGTACTGCTCCATCGCGCGGAGCACGGCATCATTCTGGAAGGTACCGCCCTGTACGACGATACGGCTTCCGAGCGATTCGATATTCGAAACACGGATGACTTTTGTGAAAACGTTTTCGATGATTGAACGACAAAGACCCGCCATGATGTCATCCGGCTGCTTGCCGTTACGCTGCTCCGTGATGATCGAACTGTTCATAAAGACGGTACAGCGGCTGCCGAGCTTTGCGGGATTCGTGGATTTGAATGCACGCTCTGCGATATTGCCGGTTTCGATGTGCAGCGTCTGTGCAAAGTTTTCCAGGAAAGATCCGCAGCCGGAGGAGCAGGCTTCGTTCACGACGATATTCGTGATGATGCCGTTCTCGATCCAGATCGCTTTCATATCCTGTCCGCCGATATCAAGGATAAAGCTCGGGTTGTCCACATATTTCGAAGATGCCAGAGAGTGTGCAACCGTTTCGACGATGTGTGCTTCCGTGCGGAATGCCTTATTGAAAAGGAACTCTCCGTAGCCGGTCGATGCCGCTGCAAGGATCTCCAGTTTTGCTCCGGCATGACGATATTTCTCATAGATATAAAGCAGTGCTGCTTTTGCAACGTCCAGAGGGTTCCCTTCGTTGTGGGAATAGTAAGCATCGATGATCTCCTCGTCTTCGTTCATCAGTACGAGCTTTGTCGTCGTGGAACCGGAGTCGATGCCGAGATATGCACGTACCGTCTCTCCCTCTTTCGGCTGATAATCGGGGAAATCTTTTTTCGGATGACGGTCACGGAATGCCTGCAGTTCTTCGGGAGAAGTAAAGTAAAGCTGTCCCGCTTCCTGCTCTTCGTCATCGTCATCTCCGATGTTCTTCAGTTTCCCGATCAGGTCTTTTAACGTATAGATCGAAGAATCCGGATGGATCTCATCAATGGAAAGAGACGCACCGTATGCAACCATCATCTCGGGATGGTGCGGTACGAGGATATCACTCTTTTTCAGGTTCAGACGTTTTGCAAATACTTCGATCAGTCTCGGATGGAAGGTCAGGGGGCCGCCCTCAAATGCTACCGGGGGTTTGATCTCCAGTCCCTGGGAAAGTCCGCCGATCGTCTGCTTTGCAATTGCATGATAACTGGACAGTGCGATGTCCGCTTTCTTTACACCCTGATTTAAAAGTGCCTGAATGTCGGTCTTTGCAAAAACACCGCAGCGCCCGGAAATATCATAGACACTGTTTCCCTGGTCGGCGAGGTCACGCATTTTCGCTGCTTCAATACCGAGTACCGTCGCAACCTCATCAATAAACGCACCCGTGCCGCCCGCACAGCTGCCGTTCATTCTCATGTCGTATACTTGCGGTTCTTTCTTTTCATCCTCACGGAAGAAAATGATCTTCGCATCCTGACCACCAAGCTCGATCGCGGTACCGATCCTGCCGTACTCTTTTTTCAGGGCAAGGGAATTTGCTACGACCTCCTGCGTGAAAGGAACATCCATCTTCTTTGCCAGGGAACGCGCACCGGATCCCGTCATACAGTAACGGAACTTCGCATCGCCGATATACTTCTGCGCTCCTTCCAGCAGTTTTAAGATACTTTCTCTCTGTCTTGCGAAATGACGGATGTACTTATGATGGATCATCTCTCCGTTTTCGCTGATCGCGATCTTTGTCGTGGTGGAACCGACATCAATGCCGATCGTCATCTGTGTTTTTGTTTCCATAGTTTCTCTCCGTTTCATGCGTGGAATCTTTTTCCGCTTCGGTCGTATCCAGCGTATAGTATTTCTCCATACGGCTTACCGCATTCATAAAATACGGCTCCAGACGCGGATCGAAGTGAGTTCCCATACCGTTTATGATGATGCCCTTTGCCTCCAAAAAGGACATACTCTCTTTATAACAGCGCTTACTGACCAGCGCATCATAAACATCCGCTACTGCCATGATCCTGGCCTCCAGCGGAATGTTTTCTCCTTTGATCCCTTCCGGATAACCGGAACCGTCCCAGCGTTCGTGATGATAATGTGCGACATTTTCCGCGATTGTTTTAAAACGCGTATCATCAAAATCCGCCAGCACGGAACGGACCACGCGTGCACCTTCCGCCGCATGCACTTTCATCTGTTCAAACTCTTCCTCGGTAAAACGTCCCGGCTTTCGGAGGATCGCATCATCCACGGCGATCTTTCCGAGATCGTGCATGGGTGCCGCTTTGATCACATTCGAAGCAAACTCTTCATCCACTCCGAAGATGTTATCCTTCATGATCTCTTTCATCAGGATCCTTACCACATCACTGGTCCTTCGGATATGTCCGCCGGTGGAGTTGTCACGGCTTTCTACCATCGTCGCCATACCGAGGATGAAACTGTCCTGCAGATTCTGGATATGTTCCGTCTTTGTTTTGACATCCTCCTGCAGACGGCCGTTAAAGTTGTTGATCAGCTCCATATATTTCTGCTGCTGTGTCACGTTCGTGACCATGAGCTGGTAGCCGATCATTTTTTCATCCTCTTTCAGATCACTGATATCGAAACGGTAATACTGTTCCCCGATATCCTTGATATGTCCGCTGTCCGACGGATCGTTGTGATATGCCTCCAGCCACAGACGGATGCGCTGGGTCAGTTCATCCTTTTCCTTCAGCGGAAAATCTACCTGTTCGGTTTTCAATGCAGGAATGATACTGTAAGCGGCTCCGTTGCAACCGAGATAATTGTACTCCTTATCAAAAAGCGCAAATCCGTAGTTTCCCTGCTCCGCGATCGATTTGCTGACCGTGGATTCCACATCATACAGCGTCGTTCTCCTGGCAATGATCAGATAAATGAACTCATCAAATACATAAGCGATCGACAGCCATTCAAAATCCGGCATAAACATACGTCCGAAAAAAAAACTGAAGACTGACACACTCTGGGTGATAAAAAGCAGACGGATATTTTTACGCGATGCCTGCGGACGATGCCGGAGCGCATAGCTCAGCACCAGGTAACTGATCAGGAACAGAATGATCGTGTATACCTGAAAGGCTGTATGCATCGGTGCATATTCCTTGATCATATGAAGCTTTCCGTCCACGATCTCTGCGTATACGCTCCTGTAAAAATACGGCAGCTTTCCCATCGTCAGGGCACTCAGGTAAAAGATCACGCTGATGACGACCAGCAGACACTTTGCGGCATACGGTAACACGACATGACACATCTCAAAGATATAAAACGTCATAAGCATCAAAAGAAAACAACCGCCGAGGTAGATGAGCTTATGCGCCATCAACGCTTCCTCCAGATTGACCGAAAGAGCGCTCATGACATATCCGATATTTGCGATCGTGATGATAGAAAAAGTCAGCGTATATAATACGCTGTAATTTTTTCTCCATTGCATCCAATACAATGCAAAGCATACAAGAGAGATCAGAAATGTTATGGAATAGATCCGAAGTGCCATCTTTCTTTTGCTTTACCTCATGATCTCCGCACTTGTCACATAAATGACTTCGCAGGCACCGTCACCGGTATCCGTCCTCGTCGTGCTGGATTCCCAGAAATAATACTTTCCGTTCGGCTTCGATGCATAAACGCTGACGAGATATCCTTTCAAATGAACGATATCTCCCATCCGTACCCGGGAGATCTGTCGTCTGGTCGCAAGATCCGCCGCGATGATGTGACAGTTCGCAGACTGCAGACTGACATCCGCTTCGCTTCCGACCGGTGCCAGCTCGGAATAGCTGTTTACATGCCAGAAATAAAACCGGCTCATCTGATTCCAATGAAAATCGATGTTCAGGTTATTGGCCGCAACATCTCCCCAGGCCAGTGCCAGATCCTTCGGTGCAAGGCGGTCCATGACCGTCATCGGTGCATAGTTTTTCGTGTGCAGGACGAGTGCGATGATATCATACTCGTAAAGATAATCCACACTGACCGTATACCCGTCCTTCTGGAAAGTCTTCATCCCGCTCGCTTCCGTCTGGATCGGCTCGCGAAGACCCGTCGCCATCCCGCGGTGTCCCATGTGAGTGATCCCGTATACGGCGATCACGATCAAAGCGGCCGCGATCAGGATCGGTACCGGTTTGATATTCAGTTGTCTTCCGCCCCGGATCGTTTTCGGCATTGTGCTTTTTTTACCTCAAAGCCCTTCGCAGCCGCTGGGATCATCGAAACAGGGATGACCACACACTGCGAAGGGCGGTTTGACGGATGTTTTATGATTCGAAGGTGTTATACTTTTCGGACAAAACGTTTTACTCGTCGTCGCCCTCTTCTTTCGGATAAATCAGGTTCTCTTCGCCGGCATCATCACCGTCATTTTCGGAACCGGAGGACTTCGGAAGGTTGGCTTTCTCTTCCTCCATCTTTTCTTCCGCAGACTCGATGTCGTCGTATTCATTGACGCCGTCGCTGATCTTTTCCCGAACCTTCGCGATCTTTGCGATCTTGAAGTTCTCTTCGCTGTCACCGTTTTTCAGGTTCATCATCTTTACACCCGATGTAATACGGCCGTGTACCGGAATCTCACTCATACGTACCTGAATAATCATACCGGTCGTCGTGATCATCATGATCTCATGATCATCCGTGACCGCCTTGACACCGACGAGGTCTCCGGTCTTTTCCGTGAGCTTGTAACACTTGATTCCCTTACCGCCGCGGTTCTGCAGGCGGAAGTCTTCGAGTGCCGAACGTTTTCCGATACCGTTTTCGCTGACGACTAAGAGAGAGTCTCCCTGATGATCGAGCTGCATGCCGATGATCTCATCATCATAACCGAGATTCATACCGATGACACCCATTGCATCACGGCCGGTCGCACGAACGTCGGTCTCTTTAAACTGGATACACATACCGTACTTCGTAACAAGGAAGATCCTTGTCTCGGCATCGGTCTGTTTGACTTCGATCAGCTCATCATCTTCACGAAGGTTGATCGCCTTGATCCCGTTTTTATTGATATGGGAATACTCCATGATACGCGTCTTTTTGACGATACCTTTTTTCGTGACCATGAAGAGGTTCTTGCCTTCTTCAAAATCTCCGATCGGAATGACAGCGGAGATCTTCTCTTCCGGCTGTAACTGCAGGAGATTTACGATCGCAGTTCCTCTTGCGGTCCTGCCCGCCTCCGGGATCTTAAAGGTTTTTAAGCAATAAGCACGTCCGCGGTTTGTGAAGAACATGATGTAATGGTGCGTCGTGGTCATCAGGAGATCTTCGATATAATCATCTTCGATCGTAGTCATTCCCTTGATGCCCTTTCCGCCGCGGCCCTGTGCTTTGAAATTGTCCACGGACATACGCTTGATATAACCGAGACTCGTCATCGCGACTACGGTATTCTCCAGCGGGATCATATCCTCTTCGTCGATATCGGAGATATCATCATAATTGATCGCGGTACGGCGCTCGTCGCCGTACTTATCCGCGGTCTCGATGAGTTCCGTACGGATGACACCGAGCAGCAGCTTTTCATCTGCAAGGATCGCTTTCCATTCTGCGATCTTGCGGAGCAGATCCTCATGCTCGCCTTCCAGTTTTTCTCTTTCCAGACCGGTCAGGGCACGCAGTCTCATTTCCACGATCGCGGCAGACTGTTTATCCGAAAGTCCGAAACGTTCTTCCAGACGCGTCCTTGCTTCCTGCGGTGTCTGGCTGCTGCGGATGATATTGATGACTTCATCGATGTGATCGAGTGCGGTCAGCAGTCCCTGAATGATGTGGTCACGCTCTTCCGCTTTTTTCAGATCGAACTTTGTCCGGCGTGTGACAACATCTTCCTGATGCTTGATATACTCGGTCAGCATCTCCAGGAGATTCATGACACGCGGCTGGTTGTTGACCAGTGCCAGCATCGTTACGCCGAAAGTATCCTGCAGCTGTGTATGTTTGTAAAGCTTGTTTAATACGATATTCGGATTGACATCACGACGGACTTCGATGACGACACGGATACCTTCACGATTGGATTCGTCGCGGATGTCCGTGATGCCGTCGATCTTTTTGTCTTTTACAAGATCCGCCATCTTGGTGATCATGTTCCATTTATTTACCATGTAAGGAAGCTCGGTCACGATGATCTGGGACTTACCGTTCGGCAGAGTCTCGATATTCGTTACCGCACGCATGCGGACTTTGCCGCGTCCGGTACGGTAGCTCTCCTGGATCCCGCGGGTACCGAGGATCTGTGCTCCCGTCGGAAAGTCCGGACCTTTGACGATATTCATGACTTCCTCGATGTCGGTATCCCTGTCTTCGTTTACGCGGTTATCAATGATCTTTACGACAGCGTTCGTAACTTCACGAAGATTGTGCGGCGGGATATTGGTCGCCATACCGACGGCGATACCTGTCGTACCGTTAACCAGAAGATTCGGGAAACGGCTCGGCAGAACAGTCGGCTCTTCTTCCGTTTCATCAAAGTTCGGAATGAAATCAACCGTCTCTTTATTGATATCTTCGAGCAGCTCCATCGCCATCCAGGACAGACGCGCCTCGGTGTATCGCATTGCAGCGGCACCGTCACCGTCCATGGATCCGAAGTTTCCGTGACCGTCAACCAGAGGATAGCGCATGTTCCAGTCCTGCGCCATATTAACAAGTGCACCGTAGATCGAGCTGTCACCGTGCGGATGGTATTTACCCATCGTATCACCGACGATACGGGCGCACTTACGATGCGGCTTATCCGGTTCGTTATGAAGCTCCGTCATGGAGAAAAGGATACGACGCTGTACCGGCTTTAATCCGTCGCGGACATCCGGAAGAGCACGCGCGGCGATAACGCTCATCGCGTAATCGATGTAGGATTTCTCCATCGTATGTTTCAGGTCTACTTCATTGATCCGGTCGATCTTGGTATTCTCGTTTGTTTCGCTCATTTTCAGGACCTCTTATATTTTAATCTTTCTTGATGTTATACTTTTTATTCCTGCGGAGGTTTCGGACCGCCGGGTCCCTTGGGACCACCCGGCATACCTTCTATCCCGCACTGTTTCATCGCCAGCTTCATAAAGACCGGCTGAAAGATCAGAACCAGTACAAATCCGATGATCATGCAGATCACAAAGGATCCGAAGAACATCACCGCAAACGGAGGGAAAGATGCTGCCGCAGAAGCCGCTGCTTCCGGACCGCCGCTTTTACCTGCCAGCACAGGCACCACTTTTCTTACCAGTGCCACCATCGCCAGAGTGATGACCGGAGTGTAGATCAGGTCGGATACAAATGCATCGACCAGTACTCCTCCGATCCCATGGATCTTCTCATGGATCCCGCGGGAGATCAGTCCCATCGGAACGATAAAGCCGATCAGCAGGCTGATCAACAGACTGACGACAAAGGTGATCAGGAAAAGCAGTGGCATAAAGCCTCCTTTGGAAGTCAGATTATTTACAAGAGATAAACACAAGCTCAGAGTAATGCCCATATAGATGCTCATGAGTCTTCCGACTTTTTTCATCTTTTCCTGCATCCGGATCTCCTTTTAAATATCTAAGTTCTGAACATATTTTGCATTCGCTTCGATGAACTCGCGGCGCGGCTCGACCTTGTCACCCATCAGAGTCGTGAAGGTCATATCGAGCTCGGACTCCGCATCTTCGTTCATGTTTACACGAAGCAGGATACGGCGCTCCGGATCCATCGTCGTTTCCCAGAGCTGCTCGGCATCCATCTCACCAAGACCTTTGTATCGCTGGATCTTGTTATTCTGATCACGACCGACTTCGGAAATGATCTGACCAAGCTCCTCATCGGAATACGCATACCAGATCTTTTTATTTTTCTCCAGCTTATACAGAGGCGGCTGTGCCAGATACACATGTCCCTGACGGATCAGCTCCGGCATGAAACGATAGAGGAAGGTGAGCATCAGTGTGGAAATATGCGCACCGTCCACATCGGCATCGGTCATGATGATGATCTTGTGATAACGGAGCTTGCTGATATCAAAGTCTTCATGGATACCGGTACCGAATGCCGTGATCATCGATTTGATCTCCGCATTCGCATAGATCTTATCAAGTCTTGCTTTCTCGACATTTAAGATCTTACCGCGAAGAGGAAGGATCGCTTGTGTTGCACGGCTTCTCGCAGACTTTGCGGAGCCGCCTGCGGAATCTCCCTCGACGATATAGATCTCACAGTTTTTCGGATCTTTATCGGAACAGTCGGCAAGCTTACCCGGAAGGGAAGATCCTTCCAATGCAGTCTTTCTTCTGGTAAGGTCACGTGCTTTTCTTGCCGCCTCTCTCGCACGCTGTGCAAGTACGGATTTCTCCACGATCGATTTTGCGATCTGCGGATTCTGCTCCAGGAAGTAGGTCAGCTGTTCGCTGACGATTCCGGATACGGCACCTTTCGCATTCGAGTTACCGAGCTTCTGTTTTGTCTGTCCTTCAAACTGCGGATCCTCGATCTTGATCGAAATGATCGCCGTCAATCCTTCACGGATATCGTCACCGCTTAAGTTCGGCTCATTGTCTTTTAAGATCTTGTTCTTGCGTCCGTAATCATTAAACGTCTTTGTGATCGCAGCTTTGAAACCTTCGACATGAGTACCGCCTTCCGGTGTATTGATGTTATTGACAAAGCCATAGATCATCTCGTTAAAGCCGTCGTTATGCTGCATCGAAACTTCGACATAGACATTGTCACGCTTTCCTTCGAAGTACATGACTTTGTCATATAACGGCGTCTTATTCTCGTTCAGGTAGGAAACGAATTCCCGGATACCGCCCTCGTAGTGGAAGGTCAGTTTTTTGTTGATCTTGTTCCCTTCCGCATCCTCGCGGTCATCAAAAAGTTCGATCTTTAATCCTTTGGTAAGGAAAGCCATCTCACGGAGACGGTTTTTCAGGGTATCGAATTCGAATACCGTATCTTCGAAGATCTGCGGATCCGGCTGGAATGTAACTTTGGTACCGGATTTTTTCTCATCGCAGTTACCGATGACCTTCAGGGGATAACAGACATTGCCCCGCTCATAGCGCTGGTTATAGATCTGTCCTTCATGATAGATATCAACCTCCAGCCAGGTGGAAAGCGCGTTTACGACAGAAGCGCCGACACCGTGCAGACCACCGGAAACTTTGTATCCACCGCCGCCGAACTTACCGCCGGCATGCAGGATCGTAAATACTACCTCGACCGCGGGAAGTCCCGCTTTATGATTGATCCCGACAGGGATACCGCGTCCGTTATCAATGACCGTGATGGAGTTGCCCGGATTGATATGCACCTCGATCGCATTACAATATCCGGCAAGCGCCTCATCGACGGAATTATCAACAATCTCGTAAACAAGATGGTGAAGACCACGTAAAGAAGTCGTACCGATATACATACCGGGACGTTTTCTTACGGCTTCCAGTCCCTCTAAGATCTGGATCTGATCGGCACCGTATTCCGCATCGACATGCTCACTTTCGATCTCGGAAAGATTTTCCAGAACCTTTCTTCCTTCTTCGTCGATCTCTTCCTGATTTTTTAATTCTTCGTTCTCGTTCATTCTGCTGTCTCCTTCGGTTTAGTTCTCGCTCGTAACCGTTCCGTCCGAAACCCGGAATACTTTATCGTATGCAAATCTGTGTCCGACGAAATCATCGAGTCCGGTACAGGTGATGATCGTCTGGATATTTCCGATCCTGTTTAACAGATGATCCTGACGGTTCCTGTCCAGCTCTGAAAGTACATCATCCAGTAGCAATACCGGATTGTCCTTTGCGATCTGTTTTACCATTTCGATCTCGGACAGTTTCAGGGATAAAGCGACTGTGCGCTGCTGACCCTGGGAACCGAATACCCGCACATCGATCCCGTTGGAAAAGAAAACGAAATCGTCACGATGAGGCCCGATGCCGGTCATCTTTAAACGGATGTCCTTCTCAACGGTACTTTTTAACTTACTTTCAAACTCTTCTTCCGTTACATTCGGAGCATATTCCACTTTCAGCTCTTCTCTTTTTCCGGACAGATCCTCATGAATGTCCCGGATAATCGCATTCAGCTGATCGGCAAATACTCTCCTGCGTTCTATGATCTTGATCCCGTATGAGATCAGCTGTGTGTCATAGATCTTCAGCATCTCTCTGAAATCCTGGTTAAAGGCGATATCCTTTAACAGTTTATTTCTCTGATTGATGATCTTGTTATAATTATTCAGGTTGTAAAGGTAGATCTTGTCCAGCTGGCAAAGCTCCGTATCCGCAAACTTTCTGCGTTCTGCCGGAGAGTTTTTGATAATGCTTAAATCTTCCGGCGAGAAAAATACAACATTTAACAATCCCAGCAGTTCGACGGATTTTTTCAGACGTACCTTATCTACCGCGATGCCTTTTGATTTTCCTTTTCGAAGATGCATATCCACACGGCGTTCGAGACCATCCTTATCCAGGATCGTTTTGATATGCGCTTCTTCGGAATCAAAGTTTACGATATCCCGGTCTTTGCTCCCTTTATGGGATTCCGTCGTCGCGGATACATTGATCGCTTCGAGGATATTCGTTTTTCCCTGCGCATTTTCACCGTACAGGATATTGACACCGTTATTAAAATCAATGTGCAGCTCTTTATAATTCCGGTAGTTCTGCAGCTCCAGAGATTTGATGATCATTTTGCTTCTACCCTGATCTCCTTACCGCGAAATGAAAAAGTATCTCCGGGACAGATTTTTTTTCCGCGCTGGTAACAGACCTCACCGTTGACGGACACTTCACCGTCCTGGATCAGCTGCTTTGCTTCGGAACCTTCGCCGACCAAATTCGCAAGTTTCATGGCCTGACCGAGCTTTATGAATTCATCTCTGATCGTTATCGTCTGCATCACTCATTCAGATTGATCGGAAGGATCATGTAGATGTAGTTTTCTGCCTCATCGCGGATGTAAAGAGGAGAACGGGAATTCACGAAGTAAAGTTCCACATCTTCATCTTCGATCACGCGGAGTGCTTCAAATACGAATCTCGGATTAAATCCGATCCGGATATCTTTTCCTTCTTTTTCGATTTCGATGACCTCTTCCAATCCACCGTCGGACGAACGGATCGTCAGCTCCAGTTCATTATCGGAGATATTGATGACGATCGGTTTCTTATTTCCCTCTTTGGAGTAGAACATGGAACGGACGATACAGTCCATCAGCCTCTTCCGGTTGATCTTTACTTTGGTATCGTAGTCCTTGGTGATCATACGCTCTACATCGATAAACTGTCCGTCGATCAGGGAAGAAACGACAACGGTTTTTTCAAACTCAAAAATCGCATGCGATTCGCAGAAAGAGATGCGGATATCTTTTTCCGTTTCCGCCGGAAGGATACGGTTGATCTCATTCAGCGTTTTTGCGGGAATGATCACATCCACATCGGAATAGGATTCCTTCAGTTTCATGTTGCGGATGGAAACACGATGTCCATCCAGCGTCTTCATGCGGAGCTGATCTCCTTTGATCACGACATTCGCACCGGAAAGGGTTTTGTTGATATCACCGCTTCCGACGGAGAACATGATCTTTGATATCACATCTTTAAACCCGTACATGGAAACTGCTACTTCCTCGATCCTGTCCGGATCCGGAAGGAAGGTGTAGTCATCTCCGTTGACACCGACCAGTGTCGGATTGGATCTGAAACTTGCACAGCTGAAATTGAGGATAAAATCCCGGTCTGTTTCAATCGTGATATCATCATCGGGAAGAATACGGATCAGCTCGGAAAACTTCTTTGCATCTACAGCTACCATACCGGCAGTTTCGATCGTTCCTTCGATCACGGTCTCGATTCCGATCTCCATGTCATTTGCGGTGAAACGGATCTCACCGTTCTCTGCCCGGATCAGGATACACTGAAGCAGCTGCATGGTGGTATTGGTAGGTACGATCTTAGATACGATATTGATGCCTTCCGATAATTTCTGTTTCGAACAAGTGATCTTCATGAGTCTTTCTTCCCTTCGGTTTAAGTGATTGTCAGACTTATCCCCAACGGTCTTTTCGGGGCGTCGGCACAATAATATATAATTAAATATTCATATTAATAGTAGTAGTGGTTTAAATGTGCAAAACCTATATTATTATACTAGAAATCGGCGAAAATGGAAAGAAAAAGTTGTGAATAAAGAACGATTTTTTGTTGGCGGATCTGTTGCTTATGCGGACATGATCTTGTTCTTGATCGCCTCGATACTCTCTTTTAACTCATTGTTCACACTGATCTCATCCGTGATCTTGTTGATACCGTGGACAATCGTGGAATGGTCCTTTTTATAAAGTAATCCGGCGATTCCCTGGAGGGTGATATCCGTCATCTGACGGCACAGGTACATAAAGATCTGACGGGGAAGTACGATCTCGGCATTGCGCTTTTTGGAGATGATGTCCTCCGGATCAATGTGGAAATAATCAGAGATCGCTTCCAGGATCAGCTGGGGTGTGACCATGGTCGGGTTTTCCATGGAAATATACTCTTTCAGGATGTTTTTTGCATCATCCAGGGTAAGAGCCTGTTCCACGTTATTTTTCAGGGAGCCTTCCGCATAGACCTTGTTATATGCGCCTTCCAGCTCACGGACATTGGATTTGATGCTGCCCGCGATGAAATCGATGATCTCCTTCGGTACTTTATAATCAAAGTTTTCCGCGTATTTCTGGAGGATCGCTACCCTGGTCTCATAGACGGGGGGCTGAATATCGGCGACGAGGCCGCTGTTAAAGCGTGTACGGAAACGCTCATCCAGGTCCTTCATGTGGCTCGGATGTTTATCGGAGGTGATGATCACGGCTTTTCCGTTGTCCCTTAAGGTATTGAAGGTGTGGAAAAACTCTTCCTGTGTCTGGGTCTTTCCGATGACAAACTGGATATCGTCGATCAGGAGCACGTCGATGCTGCGGTATTTGTCGCGAAGATCCGACATTGTTGCCGCATTTCCGTTTCGGATCGAATTGACCAGTTCGTTTGTAAACTCTTCGGATGTGACATAAAGGACACGCAGATCCGTGTGTTCCACAATATAATGACCGATTGCCGTCATCAGATGGGTTTTTCCGAGTCCGGAGCCTCCGTAGATCCAGAGAGGGTTAAAATCCACACCGGGCTGTTCCGCTACATGAAGGGCGGCGGAGAGGGCCAGTTGGTTGTTCGGACCCATGACAAAGTTCTCAAAACGGTACTTTTTGTTCAAATTCGAGTTATTTGCATTATCATAGGAAGAAACCGGTTTTTTTTCATCGGATCCTTCTCTGGAAGAGTGATCGTTTGCGGATTCCGTTTCCTCATTTTTCAGCACAAATTCAAAGGAATACTGCTCACCGTTCATAAGATCGGAAAGAGTGGACTGAAAGTATTTGCAATAGTTTTTGCGGATATAACTGACCATCTCCGGATTCTGTCCGGGGATGAGGACGGTGATGGTGTGATCCTTGCAATCACCGTATTCTAAGGGTTTTAACCAGATATTATATGCGATCTCCGTGACTTCATATTCATGACGGATGTTTTCTTTGATCTCTTCCCAGTGTTCTTTGATGATGTTCATTTCTTCCTCACAAGCTGTTTTTTTCCTGCCCTATCTTACAACAACATCCGGAAAAAGGCAAACGGGGAAAAGTTGTTGAAAACTTTTTTTTCCTGTGGACAGAGAGTTTACATATCGTGAATCGTCTTTCTGTTATCATGAAGTTTGTGCATAATTAAAAACAGAACGGAAAACCTTTATTTTTCAACAATTTTTGTACTTATCACAAAGGAAAATCAGATTTATGCACAGTTTATCAACATTTCGTGGAAATCTTTATGTTAAGTTTTTATTGTTTATTCGAAAATATGTTTGTTTCAACATTTTGTGGATAGACTTTTTATAACTCCACTACATGTAGAAATATAAAAATTTGATTAAATTTTTATATTTTTTTATGCTTGACGGCATCGGAAATACTGATTATAATGGTGCTTGTTCGTAATTAAGGGACAATAAAATTAAATACGGAAAGCGAGGTGACACCAAATGAAGATGACATTTCAGCCGAAGAAGAGATCGAGATCCAAAGTACATGGATTCCGCGCAAGAATGAGTACGCCGGGTGGCAGAAAGGTACTTGCGGCAAGACGCAGAAAAGGCAGAAAAGTATTATCAGCATAAAAGGTCACAGTCAA
>Ga0310694_10001047_pt1 | contig 32744 bp, 56 predicted proteins | sample 174DNAGHGhighgp2_FD_203884 | JGI IMG/M metagenome (GOLD analysis project Ga0310694, IMG submission 203884) | Sheep rumen microbial communities from Palmerston North, Manawatu-Wanganui, New Zealand - 1742 DNA GHGhigh gp2 (v2) (version 2) | ecosystem: Host-associated > Mammals > Digestive system... | reverse complement strand
CCTTTTTCCAACTGCGTCAAAGTTTTCAGAAAAGGGGGCAAATTGACAGACTTCATTATACGCGCGCGCACGCAGGAAGAGAGAAAATGGCCAAAAAAGCGCAAAAAATCATAGAAAAACAGCTCAAAGACCTGACGCCGTATGAAACGAACCAGAGAAAGAACGCGCAGGCCGTCAAAGCGGTCGCGGCATCCATCCGGGAATTCGGATTCAAGGTGCCGATTGTCATCGACCGGGACGGCGTAATCGTGGCAGGGCATACGCGCTACAAGGCAGCAGGAAGCCTGAACATGGACAAGGTCCCGTGCATCGTGGCGGACGATCTCACGGAAGAGCAGGTTAAGGCCTTCCGGCTGGCGGACAACAAATCTGCAGAGCTGGCCGCGTGGGACTTTGATCTCCTGGCCGGAGAGCTGGAAGACATCGAGGCGGTCGACATGTCGGAATTCGGATTCGACATCGCGGAGCTGCAAACGGATGAAGAAAAAGACGGCAAGCAATGGTTTGAGAACAAGGACAAGCTGGCCGAAATGGGAATCGACGAAGAGGATGAAGACTACAAGGAATTCCTTGAAAAGTTTAAGCTGAAGCACACAACGGACGACTGCTACACGCCGGACATCGTGTACGACGCGATTCTGTCCTGGGTGGCGGAAGAATACGGAATCGACAAGACAAAAGCGGTCAGACCCTTCTATCCTGGGGGGGACTATATGGCCAGGAAGTACAAAAAGACGGACGTCGTGGTCGACAATCCGCCATTTTCGATTCTGTCCGAGATTTTGAAATTTTACAATGAGAAGGGCGTCCGCTTCTTCCTGTTCGCTCCTGCGCTCACGGTATTTACGCGCGAAGGGCTGCGTGATACCTACATCACGAGCTGGGCGGACATCACATACGAGAACGGAGCAACCGTGAGGACGAGCTTCATCACAAACTTAGAGGACGAAGCCGTCCAGATCAGGACAGCGCCGGAGCTGGGAAAGCGTATCCGCGAAGCGAACGCGGAAAACCTGCGGGCGCAGCACAAGGAGATGCCGAAGTATGTCTATCCGGACGAGGTCATCACGGCGGCAATGGCCGGAAAGATGGCCAGTTATGACGTCGAGCTGAAGATAATGAGGCAGGACTGCGAAATGATAAGTGCGCTCGACAGTCAGAAGGCAGCAGGGAAGGCCATTTTTGGAAAGGGCTTCCTGCTGTCCGAGAAAGCGGCAGCGGAGAAAGCGGCAGCGGAGAAAGCGGCAGCGGAGAAAGCGGCAGCGGAGAAGATAAACGCGAATATATGGGGACTGTCAGACAGAGAGAGGGAAATCATCAAGAAGTTAGGTGAGAGATGACCAAGGCCGGCTGGAAAAAGAGAATCACGGAGACAGCGACGGCAGCAGGCACCTATCGGCCATATTTTGATCCGGTGATCGACACGCTGGCAGGAATCCTGGAGAAACGCGACGCTGCGCAGAAGGAATTCGAGAAGAGCGGGAGCCGCAACCTGGTCAAACACACAAACAAGACCGGAGCGACCAACATCGAACAGAATCCGCTCTTGCGCCTGGTCAACGACCTGAACAGGGACGCGCTGGCGTACTGGAAGGAGCTGGGGCTGACACCCGCGGGGTTAAAGAAGATCGACGAAAAGGCCCTGGCGGTCAAAAAGAGGAATCCGCTGGCGGAGGCATTGAAAGACATCGGATAAATGGCTAAGACAAAACGATATAAAAAGATCGCGATCCAGTACGCGCAGGATGTCGCGGAAGGAAAGCGGCACGCGGGCGAAGAAGAGGTCATGGCGTGCAAGCGCTTCCTGGCCGATCTTGAACGCAAGGACCTGACGCTGCACACGAAGGAGCCGGACTTCGTGATCGGCATCGTGGAGCGCTTCATGGTCCACAAAAAGGGCGAGGACATGCAGGGGCGCAGCCTGAAAAACACGCCGCTGATATTGCAGCCCTGGCAGATTTTTTGTATATACAACATCGTCGGATTCTACATAAAGGGAACGGGAATCCGGCGCTATAAGGAAGCGCTGATCTTCATACCGCGAAAAAACGGCAAGACCTTATTCGTGGCGGCGTTGGCCTTCGGGCTCTCTCTCCTGGAGAGGAAATCCGGCTCAACGATCTACATCGTGGCGGCATCCTTAAAACAGGCAGAGCAGTCTTTTGAGGATATTAAGTACACCCTGGATTATCGGGGCATGACGGAAGACTTCCGCATCCGGGACAACAATGCGGAGCACAGTATTTATTACGAATTCCGGGACGAGGAAGACAGACCGGACGGATCGCTGCTGATTGAGGCGCTGGCAAGCAATCCGAAGAAACACGATTCACTGAACAGCAACATCCAGATCGTGGACGAGCTTCACGCGGTTCCGGGTGAAGAGTATGAGCGCTTCAAGGAAAGCGGCAAGGCATACCGCAACAAGCTGACAATCGGCGTCACGACCGCCGGAGATAACGCGAACAGCTTCGGCTATCGTCACATGGAATATGGCATCAAGGTCGTGAACGGGACCGTGAAGGATGATTCCTTCTTCGTCTTCATCTGCCGGGCAGATCAGGATGACAAGGGCAACGTGGACTACACGGACGCGGTGCAGCACGAAAAGGCGAATCCGTCCTACGGCGTGACCATATCGCCGGAAGAGATGATGAACGACGCGTATCAGGCGCAGAACGATCCGCAGAAGCGCAAGGGCTTCCTGTCCAGGTCGCTGAACATTTACACGGCAGCGATGAAGGCATGGTTCGACATCGCGGAATTCAGGAAGAGCGATTCCGCGTACAACTGGACGCTGGACGAGCTGGCGCAGCTCCAGATCAACTGGTACGGCGGAGCGGACCTTTCCAGGATGTACGACCTGACGGCGGCAGCGCTTTTTGGAAGGTATCAGGACGTCGCGATCATCATCACGCATGGATTCTTCCCGGTCATGCAGGCAGCAGCAAAGGCGGAAGAGGACAAGATTCCGCTGTACGGATGGCAGGATGACGGATGGCTGACCATGTGTAACAATCCGACCGTGAACTACGCGGACGTGGTGAACTGGTTCGTGGATATGAAGAAGCGAGGCTTCAGGATCAGGCAGGTCGGTCACGACAGAAAATTTGCGGGCGAGGAATACATCCCGGCGATGACGGCAGCAGGCTTCCAGGTCATCGACCAGCCGCAATATTTCTACCTGAAATCGCAGGGATTCAGGTATATCGAAAAAGCTGCAAAAGACGGGGCGCTCTATTACTTGCACTCCGAAATGTATGAATATGCCGTCCAAAATGTGGCGGCGATCGAGAAGACAGACGACGCGGTCCAGTATCAAAAGATCGAGCCGAAACTGCGCATCGATCCTTTCGACGCGTCTGTCTTTGCGGTGATCAGGGGACTGGACGACATGGCGCGGTCACAGACTGCGGCACAATGGTGGAGTTAATGAAGATCAGGGACAGATTAAGAAACGCAGGAAGAGCACTCACACAAAGAGACAGCGGCACGCAGACCAGTGTCGCTTTTTTAATGGATTCAGGGAACGACATCTGCGTGACCGGCTACACGTCGCTGGATAAATGCCCGGAGATCATGGCCGGATGCTCAAAGATTGCGGAAATGGTGTCGACCGTCACGATCCGGCTGATGGAGAACACGAAGGACGGAGATGTCAGGATCAGGAACGAGCTATCAAAGAAGATTGACGTGAATCCTGAAAAGCACATGACGCGGTCGACATGGATGCACGGAATCGTGATGGACATGCTGCTATATGGCAAGGGCAACGCGCTGGTGATTCCGCACACATGGAAGGGGAACCTGGTCAACTTAGAACCGATCGCGGCGAGCCGTGTCAGCTATCTGCCGATCGGATACCGGGACTACAAAGTGAGCGTGGACGGCGGCAGGCTGAAAAAGCCGGAAGACGTACTGCACTTCGTCTATAACCCGGACAAGCTCTACAAGTGGAAGGGCAGGGGCATCGACGTGTCGCTCCGGGTGATCGCGGACGGCTTAGAGCAGGCGCGGAAGACGAAGAACGCTTTCCTGGCGTCGGAGTTTAAGCCTTCGATCATCGTCAAGGTCGACGCGCTGACGACGGAATTCGCATCCCAGGACGGACGGCAGAAGCTCCTTGACAGCTACGTCAAGAGCGGACGGCAGGGTGAGCCCTGGCTGATTCCGGCGCAGCAGTTTGAGGTGGAGCAGGTAAAGCCGCTTTCACTGGCCGACCTTGCGATCGCGGACACGATCAAGATTGACAAGGCGATGGCGGCGGCGATCATCGGCGTGCCGGGATTCATCCTGGGCGTAGGAGAATACAACAAAGCGGAGTACAACAGCTTCGTCCAGGGAAAAATCATGGCGATCGTCAAGACGATCATGCAGGAGCTGACGAAGAAGCTGATCATCAAAGAAGACTGGTATCTTGACGGCAATGTGTGGAGCCTGATGGATTACGACCTGAAGGAGACCAGCGCGGTCTTACTGGACGGCGCGGATCGCGGTTATGTAAACGGCGACGAGTGGAGAGATCGGATGCACATGAATCCGGCAGGACTTAAGGAATTTAAGATTTTGGAAAACTACATTCCGTGGGACATGAGCGGAGCGCAGAAAAAGCTGAATGAAAGCGAGGAATAAAAGATGATCACAATGGTGGCAGCACAAAAAGTATTAAGAGATAAGCCGGGCGACTGGTATCTGGCTGTTATGACATCGACGTCGATGGTCGACGGCGTAGTGACCGGCAAGGATGTGGTAGGAGCAAGCGACGACGATCGCTTCGCGGCAGGGAGCGCGATCATCACGCCGGGCGGAAACGTGATCGCATTCGAGGACGAGACATTCAGCACAAAATCGTGAGGGTGAAGAGATGGGCAATGTTGAGACATTACTGGCTTTATTATATGCGGACGGAAACGGCGGCGGCGGTGGCGGCGGCGGGACAACGAATTACAACGCGCTGACCAACAGGCCAAAGATCAACGGTCACGTTCTGGAAGGGGACAAGACGCCGGAAGACTTAGGGATTAAAGGTCAGGCACCTGACATCACGGTCAACGCATCCGTGGACGACACGACCGGGACGCCATCGGTCGAGGTCACAAAGTCAGGAACGGACGAGGCTCCGATCTTTGAAATGGCGTTCACCGGACTGAAAGGCCAGACAGGGCAGCAGGGAGCACCGGGAGCGCCTGGCGCACCTGGGCCGACGGGAGAGGACGGATTCAGCCCGGAGATCACGGTCGAAGAAATAACCGGCGGACACAGGATCACGATCACGACGAAGACCGGGACGGAATCATTCGACGTTATGGACGGACAGGGCGGCGGCGGTGGAAACGCGTCGTTTGATGTCGCAACAATCCCGCAGGGGCCGACCGGAAACAACGAAGTGAACGCGGTGACATCCAACGGCGACAACGAGAACGCGATCGTGCGGTATATCCGCGCAGCAGACGGCACGCTTCCGAACACGGTCAACCTGGGAGTGAAGTCAGCCCTGGGCGAGGACAGCTTCCAGATTCCGACCGTAGGATATGCGAATAGCATTGACAAGTTTTTGTTCGTCCACACAGACCAGGATGACTGGCAAGACATCCCTGCACAGGGCGAGGGCGTAAAGGGTGTTGAGCTTACCACGCCTTATACCTACGAAGAACTGGTCGCAAGCGGAAAGCAGATCGCCGCCAAGATTGATTCGACAAGCGAAAAATCCGACAGCCTTCTTGTTATCTTACAGCATTACGATGACAACGCGAGAAACAGGCAATTCTATGGATTTAGCACGTATGTCGATTGGATAAACGGCGAAGAGCATTTCTACATCGACACGGTGCAGATCGTAAAGCAAACGCTGACGGACAAGACGTGGCTTTACCACAGAACAAGCGAGATTTCAGGCGGTACAGTAGACGCATATACCAAAGCCGAAACAGACAGTTTGCTTGCCAACAAACAGGACAAACCTGTCTATGTCGTTGACAGACCAGAGGGGTCAAACCCTGTATTGGGTAGCGTCGTACAGGTGGGGTCATTCACAAACACAGATGGCACGGAATACGGAATTTACGAGTTTTATTACAAAACAAGTGCGTTGCCTGCGGCTGATGCAACAAAAACTTATTCGTTCTCACCGTTGCTTGACAATTACACCGTCTTTGATTTCATCGACCAGTCAGGCATAACGAGTAACGGGCACATTATCAGCAGCGGCAGAACAGACGGAACGAACCGCATCATCATCCAGCAGTTTAGCAAAAACAACAGGAACGTCATGCTGCGTGCGTATGGTGATTTCACGAATCAGACCGCGTTGTTAAGGATTAAGTTTATCGGAACAAAGAACGCATAACGAGGTGAAACGATGGCAGGGTTTTATATTTACGAGACGAAGCCCCTGACGCTGCGCTTCAAGCCGGACGGCGTCCTGGTCAACAGCAAGAAAATCATCGTGACGATCCTGCAAGGGATCAGCGGCACCATGATCGAGAAGACCGGGACAGACCTGGCCGTCAATCTGACAGACAACACGGTGACGGTCCATCTGTCCCAGGAAGAGACGGCACAATTCACGCCGGGGACGGCGCAGATTCAGGTGAACATCCTCTACGAGGGAGAAGAGCGGGACACGTCGGTGCAGGCGCAGATCGGCGTCTATGACAACCTGCACAGAGAGATCATGACATGAATGAAGACAGATGCGGCAACTGCATAGAGCTGGAGATCATCGGCGGCGAAGAGATCGAGCTGGAGATCATCGGAAACTGCGAAGACATCCCGGAATATGACGGACCGTACACGGTCAGGCCAAAGGCATGGGAAGCGCAGGAGCTGGAGACGCAGAGCAAGATCATGACGCAGAACGTCACGGTGACGGAAATCCCCTATGCCAGGATACCGACGGCAGGGACAAAAGGAACAACGATAGTTATAGCAAGCTGAAAAGCTGAAAGGAGAACACAATGGCAAATAATAAGGCAATTTTCGGCAATCAGGTGATCATGGACATTTCAGATTCCACAGTCACAGCGGCGAAACTATTAAGAGACGAGACCGCATATGACCGGGATGGAGAAAAGATCACAGGAACCTGCGACTTTGACATGGACACATCGAGCGCGACCGCGACGGCGGAGACCGTTCTGGAAGGAGAAACCTTCGGAGCGAAGGGAACGCTTGCAACCGGAACGATGCCGAACAACGGCGGGGTGAGCGGAACAATCTCCACGGTCGACGGAGAATACACGATCCCGCAGGGCTATCACGACGGCAGCGGGACGGTGGAGATCGCAAGCGCGGAACAGGCCAAAATCATTGCAGAGAACATCAAGGACGGCGTGGAGATTCTGGGAGTGACCGGAACCTACACGGGCGAGGGCGTGACAGCACAGACCAAAAATGCGACGCCATACACGACAGCACAGCAGATTCTCCCGGATTCCGGGTATGACTATCTGGCTGCTGTGAATATTGCCGCGATTTCCTATTCAGAGACGCCGACGCCTGGAACGAACGGGACGACCGTCACGATCGGAGCGGTGGCGCCGAGCCCGTAACGGAGAAAAACAATGGCAAACAACAAAGTTGTTTTTGGAAATAGAACGATTATTGATCTTTCTGGAGCGACAGCGACGGCGGAAGACATCAAGAAAGGGAAAACCGCATTCGACAAAAACGGGATGCTTCTGACGGGGACCAACGAAGGCGGAGGAATTATCCGGGCGGTCATCACTGAGAATGTCCCGGCCGGCACACAGTATTCCGTAACGATAGCTGATTACACAGCCGGGAAAAGCCTGATCGATGCGTTTTTAAACGGTTTAAGGCTGCTGGATAGCGAGTACACCATTTCCGCAAGTGGGCTTTTTAAACTCACAAACACGATCGCAGAGAGCGGAAATATAATCCAGATCGTTCACTGGGAGCAGATTGACGGAGAGTACATCGCGCCGGATGTCGGGTCCTCACAGATCACGTTTGCAGAAGCATCGACCAGAACAAACATCGCAAGCCGGGAAACGGTCAGCACGCTGTTCGGAAAGATCAAAAAATGGTTCACAGACCTTAAAACCGTTGCGTTCACCGGGAGCTATAACGACCTGTCAAACAAGCCGTCATTAGCAACGGTAGCAACGAGTGGAAATTATAATGACTTGTCAAGCAAGCCGGCGCTGAAAACGGTGGCGACAAGTGGAAGCTATAACGATCTGTCCAACAAGCCGACGATACCGCCGGCGGTATCAGTAAAGGGCAACGCGGAATCGACATATAGGACGGGACAGGTCAACCTGACACCGGCAAACATCGGAGCGGCAAACAACTGGGGATATGCGGCATCTATTAGCAATACATCCACATACACGATTCCGGCCGGGACAAAAGACCTGATGGCGGTCGTATATGTGGGGGGCAGCCAGAAAACGACGCACAACATAAATATCCCGATGCCGATGGACAGCAAAATCCTGGGAAAGACATTCTTGACGGGATTCTACTATTCCGACAAATACTACGGAAGCGTGGCGGTGCAGATTAGCGCAAGCGGAGTACTTTCTCTAAACAACGGATGGAGCAGAGTGAACTACAACGGAACAGCGCTCACAAGAGCAGACATGACGGCAGATATTTATATTAGATGATCAAAAAGGAGAAAGCAAAATGAAAAAGTATTTCGTTATCGAATTGACGTTTGACGGGACGGCCTATGCGAAGGCAATAACGGAAAAAGACACGGAAAACGACGCAAGGATGGTGCTCCATCAGGTCATGGCTTCGGCAATCGCAAATCAGAACGTGAAAAAGGCGATCGTGCAGATCATCGACGACGAAGGGCTGGCGATCAAGGCGGAGCTATTCGAACGCGAGTAGTAAAGAGAGGGCAGGATTATGACAAGAGATGATAAGATGCGGACGCTGATCCGCAGGACAACGGAATACACCGCGAGGGACGCAGAGGACGGCTCTCCGATCATCGAGGGATACTTCGCGGTATACAACAGCAACTACGACATCGCGCCGGGCTTGAGTGAATCAATCGCTCCCGGCGCTTTTGATGAGAGCCTATCCGGGGACATTCGGATGCTCACGAATCATGACACCACGCTTGTGATCGCACGGACGGCAGCAGGCACGATGGAGTTAAAAAGTGACACGCGCGGCGTGTGGGCAAGGGGACTGGTCAATCCGAAAGACACGGACGCCTTGAACACACACGCGAGAGTGGAGCGCGGAGACGTCAGTCAGTGCTCCATCGGCTTCGAGATCATCGACGAGGAAACCGAATTCCGGGACGATGGCAGCGTCCACTGGACGATCACAAAGGCGAGGCTGCACGAGGTCAGCGTATGCACGTTTCCGGCATACGAAGAGACCAGTGTGTCCGCACGGATGCGGGATAGAGAAGAACTCAACGAGCGCCGCATGAAAGCATGGCGGCAGAAACAGAAAGAGAGGTTAAACAATGGCATTAAGAGCACTCATGCTGAAGAAGAAGATTGATCTGAAGAAGCGCGAGCTGGAAGAAGCAAGGGCATCGCTGACAAAGATCAGGGAAGATGCTGCGAACATTGAGACCGCGATCGACGAAGCGCAGACCGAGGAAGAGCAGAAGACGGTCGAGGAAGCGATCGACGCGCAGGAAGCGGCGGAAGCGGAAGCGACGAAGAAGGTTGCGGACTTAGAGGGCGAGGTCGCGGACCTTGAAAAAGAGCTCTCCGAGTGCGAAACGGAGCAGGAAGCGCCGGAAGAAGAGCGCGGGCAGAAAGACACCGAGATTCAGGAAAGGAAGGTCATCAACATGAACAAGATGGAAACGAGAGACAGATTATTCGGAGCGAGCATCGAAGAGCGCGATGCCCTCTTCGCAAGAGAAGACGTGCAGGACTACTTGCTTCAGGTCAGAACGGCGATCAAGGAAAAGCGTGCGATCGAGAACGCAGGCTTGACGATCCCGGAAGTGTTCCTGGGGATTCTGCGCGAGAATCTCATCAACTACTCCAAGTTGTACCGCCACGTCACAGTCCGGCAGATTTCGGGCGATGGCCGCATGGTCGTGATGGGCGCCGTGCCGGAAGCGATCTGGACGGAGTGCTGCGCGAACCTGAACGAGCTTTCCCTGACGTTCAACGACGTGGAAGTGAGCTGCTACAAGGTCGGCGGATTCTTCGCGATCTGCAATGCGACGCTGCAGGATTCTGACATCGACCTTGCGGCGGAGATTCTGACGGCAGCAGGCCAGGCGATAGGCAAGGCCTTAGACAAGGCGATCCTCTACGGTAAAAACACGACCGAGAACAATAAGATGCCCCTGGGTATCGTGAGCCGCCTTGCGCAGGAAGCGCAGCCGGGAGATTATCCGCAGACCGCGCGTCCGTGGGTTGACCTGCACACGAAGAACATCCTGTCGATTCCGGCAGGAACGAAAGGCGCTGACCTGATCGCGGCGATCGTCATGGACTTCGCTGCGGCAAAGGGCAAATACTCAAGAGGCGAGAAGGTCTTCGTCATGAACGAGAACACATACACCAGGTTAGGGGCTGCCACGATCACACAGGACGCGACCGGGCGCATCGTGACCGGAGTCTTTGACCAGATGCCTGTCATCGGCGGCGTGATCGAGGTACTGGACTTCGTGCCGGACTACGAAATCATCGGCGGTTATTTCGACCTCTATCTCCTGGCGGAGCGCGAGGGGCAGAGATTCGCGACAAGCGAGCACGTCCGCTTCCTTCAGGATCAGACGGTCATGAAGGGCATCGCACGCTACGACGGCACGCCGATGATCGCAGAGGCATTCGTCGCGATCGGCTTAGAGGGTGTAACACCCACGGCAGAAATGACGTTTGCGGCTGACACGGCAAACGCGGGGGCATGATGTACCGCGTGATCAAGCGCTTTTTGGATTTACAGGACGGCTCCCACCATTATGAGGTGGGAGATCCGTTTCCGAGAAGCGGCAATACAGTGACACAGGCGCGGCTTCAGGAGCTGGCGACGACGAGGAACCGGCAGAAGACACCGCTGATCGAAGAGGTCGCGGAAGAAGAACCGGTCCGGGAACCGGAGCAGGAACAGGAGCCGGAACCGGAGCAGGAAGAAGCGCCGGAAGAAATGCCTGAAGAACCGAAAAAGAAGGGCAGGAAGAAATGAACACAGCGCAAGAAATGGCACTCCTGAACATGCTGAAGGTTGACTTAGGGATCAGGTCGACGGAAAGCTACGACAACCGGCTGACACAGATCATCAAGGCGGCGGCGGGATTCATCACGCGCGAGGGCGCGACGCTGGACTACGACAGCACAGAAGACTTGCAGCTGATTGTGATGTATGCGGCATGGATATGGCGCAAGCGTGACACCGGGGAAGGGATGCCGCGGATTCTGCGCTGGGTGCTGAATAACCGCATCCTTAGCGAGAAGATGAGGACAAACTGATGGACAGCGTGATCAAGCTGATGACGACGATGATCAATAAAAACGCGCAGGGAGTAGAGGTCAAGACCTACGACTGGCGCGAGGTCTTCTGCCGGGTGGCGGATGTGTCACAGGCGGAATTCTTTGAGGCATCCAAGAACGGGCTGTCACCGTCCTTCACGTTCTTAGTCTTTGCGGCGGACTATCGCGGCGAGAGCGTCGCGGAGTACGAGGGGCAGACCTACGCGATCTATCGGACATATCGGCGCGAGGATGACTACATCCGGCTATATGCCGAAAGACAGGTGGGCGTCAATGGCAAACAGGAAGGTTAAAGGCGCGGCAGGATTAGAGGCTGCGGTCAAGGAAATACTTACACGATACGGCGACGAGGTCGCGCGATATAACGAAGAGATCATCACGGACGTGGCAAAGGCAGGCGTGAAAGCCGTCAGGCAGGAAGCGCAGGCAGCCTTTGACCCGAAGAACCAACCGCCCAAAGGGCGCTATTTCACCGGCTTCAAGGCAGACATCACGCCAGGGCGGTTGAAGACAAGTGCGGTGATCTACAACGACAAATATCCGTCGCTCACTCATCTCCTTGAACACGGACACGCCAAAACGAACGGCGGCTACGTCAACGGCAGACCGCACATCGAACCTGCGGAGCAGAAGATCAATGAGCTGATCATGAAGGAGTACGAAGCAAGATTATGACATACGAACAGATCAATCAGATGGTCGAATCCATCGGCATCGAGAGCGTTTACGGACAGTTTTCGGAGAAGACGCAGAAGCCGGCACCGTATGTCTGCTTCTACTATCCGCAATCGGCAGACCTTTACGCGGACGACAGCAACTATGCGACGATCGCGCGGCTGCGGATGGAGCTCTACACGGATCAGAAGGACTTCGGACTGGAAGAGACGATCGAGCGCATCCTGACGGAGCGGGAGATCACATGGAGAAAGTCAGAAACCTACATCGATCAACAGCAACTACATTCAACGATTTTCGAAAGTGAGGTAATCATCAATGGCAAATAAGGTCAAATACGGACTTAGAAACGTCCACTATGCGGTCGCGAAGATCGGAGACGATGGAAGCGCGACCTATGAAACACCCGTCAGATGGCCGGGCGCAGTGAATTTGAGCCTGGACGCGGAAGGTGATGTCACGAAATTCCGGGCGGACAACATCGACTACTGGGTAGGACAGGCGAACAACGGATATTCCGGCGACTTCGAGAGTGCATTGATCCCGGAGAGCTTCAAGCTGGATGTCCTGGGCTACTTCGTGGACACTTCCGGGATGCTGGTCGAGGACGCAGGTGCACCGACCAAGCCGTTCGCGCTGCTCTTCCAGTTTGAGGGCGACGAGCACGCCACGCGTCACGTCATGTACAACTGCACGGCATCACGTCCGAGCGTATCGGGCGCGACCACGGAAGAAACGATCGAACCGCAGACAGAGACAGTCAGCCTGACGGCGTCGACAATCTACATCCCTGCGCTGCAGGTCGACGTCACCAAGGCAAGCGCAAAGAAGGACGATTCCGTATACGAGACGTTCTTCAACCAGGTCGTGCAGCCCACAGGCCAGCAGCAGACCTTCACGGTCACGTTTGAGGTCAACGGCGGAAGCGTGGTTCCGTCTCAGACGGTGATCTCCGGGCAGACGGCAACGGAGCCGACCGCGCCGGTGAAGGAGAACAACGACTTCGGCGGCTGGTATGCGGACGCGGAGCTGACGCAGGTCTTCGATTTCGCAACACCGATCACGGCAGTGACCACGATCTATGCGAAGTGGACACCAACGGCATAAGGCCATAGAACCCTCCAAGGTATCTATAAATGATCACGGGGCAGCCATCCTCCGGCTGCCCCCGGGCTAAAGAGTAAGGAGAACAGCATGTACAAGGAAATTCAGATCGGAGAGAAAACGATCGGGCTGAAAGCAACAGCATCAACAACCTACCGATTCAAGCAGGTATTCAAGCGGGACATTTTAAAGGTCATGATGGACACAAGCGGAGCGCAGCAGGCGGAAGAAGACGACGTCATGCGGCTGGCTTACATCATGGCGATGTCAGCACGCGGCGAGGACATGGGCAAGCTGAACGAGGATTCCTATATCGGATGGCTGGATCAGTTTGACCCGATGGACTTATTCATCGCGCAGGAAGACATCATGGAAGTCTTCCAGGGAAACAGAAAGACGGAAGAAACACAAAAAAAAACATCGACCGACGGAGCGACCGATGACAACGGCGCTCTTCCTACTGCGGGCGACGCAGATGGGGCTTCGGATCAGTGATCTGGACATCTTAGAACACGGCCAGGTCATCGACATGATGATCGAGGCGTCGAACGACGGATACGACTACAAGCAGCTTGCAACGCAGGCTGATTTTGACAGGTTTTAGGGATGGCTTATAAAAGAATCGAAGGCATCACAATAGAGATCGACGGCAACGTGCAGCCGCTAACAAAGGCGCTGCAGGGTGCAAACAAGAGCATCAAGGACATGTCCGTCAGTTTGAATGACGTCAACAAGCTCTTAAAACTTGATCCGACGAACACGGAGCTGCTGCGGCAGAAGCAGGAGCTTCTGAAGACATCCATCAAAGAGACGGAAGACAAGCTCAAGACCGAACGCGCGGCGCTCCAACAGCTCAAAGAAGCGGATCAGACGCCGGAAGTAGTCAAGCAGCAGGAAGCACTTCAGCGCGAGATCATCGACAACGAGCAGAAGCTCAAGGGCTTGCAGAAGGAGCTGAAGAGCTTCGGCAGCGTCGGAGCGCAGCAGATCAAGGCGATCGGTGCGAAGATGAAGGAGCTGGGCGCGTCCATCAAGAGCGTCGGAGATTCGATGCAGGCAACGGGGCGCAGCATGACCATGAAGGTCACGGCTCCGATTCTGGCAGGATTTGGCGCGGCAATCAAAGAGGGCGCGGAATTCGACAAGCAGATGAGCGCGGTCGCGGCAGTTTCCGGGGCGACGGAGGAAGAATTCGAGAGCCTGCGGGATTCCGCGATGGAATGGGGCGAAAAATCCGTTTTTTCGGCCAAAGAATCGGCAGATGCGCTCTACTACATGGGGCTTGCCGGATGGGATGCACAGGACAGCATGGATGCCCTGGGCGGCGTCCTGGACCTTGCGGCAGCAGGGGCCACGGACTTAGGGATCGCATCTGACATCGTGACGGACGGCATGACGGCCTTCGGCATGTCCGCAAACGAAGCGGGACGCTTTTCCAACGTCATGGCGGCGGCGATGTCGAATTCCAACACGAACATCGAGATGCTGGGGGAATCGTTCAAATACGTCGCGCCGGTGGCCGGAACACTGGGCTATTCGGTAGAGGACGTGACCCTGGCGCTGGGGCTGATGGCAAACAACGGAATCAAGGCGTCAACGGCAGGAACGAGCCTTCGGACGTTGCTTTCAAACATGGCGAGCCCGACCGACACAATGGCGGCGGCGATGGACACCCTGGGCGTGAGCCTGGATGACGGCGCAGGGAATATGCTGACCTTCGAGCAGGTCATGCAGGACCTTCGGGCAGGCTTCGGCACGCTGAAGATTCCACAGGAAGAGCTGACGGCATCCCTTGTGGAATTAGAAGCACAGATGGACGCGGGGACGATTACGGAGAAAGAGTACGACGAAGCGGTCCTGGCGCTCACGGAGAGAGCCTACGGCGCGGAAGGAGCGCTCAAGGCGCAGGCGGCAGCAGAGCTGGCCGGGGCGCGTGGAATGGCGGGACTTTTGGCCATCGTCAACACAGCGCCGGAAGATTACGACGCGCTCAAGAGCTCCATCGACAACGCGAACGCGGCATACGTCAGGCACGGCGATCAGATCATGAACATCCAGGAAGCCTATGATCAATTCGGGGACGCGATCTACAACTCCGACGAGTTTGAAATCTTAGGCGCGGCTGCGGGCATGGCAGAGAAGCAGATGGACAACCTGGCCGGATCGTGGACGCAGTTTACTTCCAAGTTAGGGACCACGAAGATCATGATCTCCGACCTGGTCAAGGGAGAGCTGTCCGGGCTGGTCGAAAAAGCGACTGGGCTTTTGGATAAATTCAACAGCTTAGACGATGCGGAGAAGATGCAGATCATCAAGATCGCGGGCATCGCTGCGGCGATCGGGCCGGTGATCCTTATCCTGGGGACGCTGGCGTCAAGCATCGGCAGCATCATCTCCCTGGGCGGCTCCATCGTGTCAGGCTACGGAGCGGTGGCGGGATTCTTTACCGCAACGCTGATTCCGGCATTAAAAGGCCTTCCGGCATTGATAACAGGTAAAATGATCCCGGCCGTCACGGGAATGATCGCGTCGGCGGCTCCAGTTTTATCGGCAGCTGCGCCTTTCATAGCGGTGGGAGCGGCAATCGTGGGCGCAGGAATCCTGGTCTATAAGAACTGGGACACCATCAAGGAGAAAGCCGGAGAGCTGAAGGAAAAGGTCTCACAGAAGTGGAACGAGATCAAGAACGAAACGACAGAGAAGTGGAACAACATCAAGACCAAGACGACGGAAGTCTGGGGCGCGGTTAAGAAAAAGGTCGAAGAGAACGGCGGCGGCATCCGGGGCTTTTTGAAGACGGCGACGGATGGTTATGTCGCGATGTGGCGGGTCTCATTCACGCAGATCGACAAGCTGACAGACGGCAAGCTGTCGGCAGTAGTCAGCACGGTGAAGGCCAAGGTCGAGGAAAACGGCGGTGGCATCGGCGGGATCATCAAGACGGCGGTGCAGGGCTACGAAAAGACATGGGAGATCGGCTTCAACGCGATCGACCGGATGACGAACGGCAAGCTGTCGGACATCGTCGACGGGTTCCGGGACAAACTGGACAGCGCGAAGAGGATCGTCAGCGACGCGATCGACAAGATCAAAGGCTTCTTTGATTTTTCGTGGGAGCTGCCGAAGCTGAAGATGCCGCACTTTTCCATCAGCGGCGAGTTTTCGCTGATGCCGCCTTCCATCCCACACATCAGCGTGGACTGGTATAGAAAAGCATATAACAACGGCGTCATGTTCAATTCTCCGACGGTCCTGCCGACGGCAGCAGGCCTGAAGGGATTCGGAGATGGAGCAGGAGCGGAGATCGTGATCGGAGCAAACAACCTCATGGGAATGGTCCAGGATGCAGCCGGATCGGATGCGCTGGCAAGGAAGGTCGACGCACTGACCGCGACGGTGGCAAAGTATCTGCCGATCATCGCGCAGGGCGGCAACGTCTACCTTGACAAGAACGCGCTGGTCGGACGGATCACGCCGGACATCAACAGACGCCTGGGACTGGCGAGAGGATAGGATGAACATCAGAAAATTCAGACTGATCAACGGAAACGGGCAGGAGTATCATCTGACGGTTAGAGCGCATTTTTTTCACTCTCCGGGCGGATTAGGCTATGCCAAAGACGTGACATATCAGCGCGTCGGTCATCTGTTCAAGCGGATCAATGAATTCTACACACAGGGCGGCGTATCGGGCGAGGTCTTCTTCCCCGATCCGCACGCCTATGAGAAGTATCAGGAGATGATCTCTTTTGCGGAAGCGGGGGAGCTCTTCCTGGTATATCAGCCGGCGCGACAGATGGCGGAATACAGATGCCTGGTCAATCTGACAGAGGTCGAAAAGACGGAGAAGCAGGCCGGTGGCCTGAACATCGGGGTGAAATTCACGGCGGAGACCATGTGGTACCGGATTCTGTCAGAGTTTAACGACGGATCGGAAGTCACAGAGGGCAAGGTCTACGATTACACCTACGACTACACCTACGCGGATTATGTCAGCAACACCGTGAGCTTCGAGAGCGACACGAAGGTGGCGTCACCGATGAAGATTTATGTCTACGGCCCGATGGTCAATCCGACATGGTCTTATTATCACAACAACGTCCTGAAGGGGACTGGAAGGGTAAACGGAGAGATACCGGAAGGAAATCTGCTCCTGATTGACACGACGGCGATTCCGTACCAGATAAAGCAGTTAGACGGCTTCCTAAATGTGGTGCAGGACATGTATGCGCTTTCGGACTTCGGGACAGAGCGCTTCTTCATGGCGCTGCCGGGGAACAACCGGATCAGCGTCGCGCACGAAGGGACGACGCCGCTGAAGGTACGGACAGAGGTGCAGCTATTATATGCGAGTGTATAATGCCGAATTTTTTCGGCCGGATTATAGTTTCATAACGGCGAGACAGTTTTCGGAGATGGAATACTCCTTCGACTACGTCAGCCCGGACAGCAACTCATTCCTATGCGAGACGGTCGAGGGCGTCTCCAGCGGCGACTGGATTCAGATCACCGGCGGCGAGCGTCCGATCTACGGGATCGTGGATCACATCGACGAGGGCGCGGAAGACAAGAAGCTCTCCGAAGTCTTCATCAATCAGATGACGGCGCTCTTTAGGGTGCCGATTCTGTTTGACACGGACCTGCAACCGGGGTCAGGTTCCGGGAGCAGCGTCACGCTGGAAGAGATGATCGCGGACTTCGTGAGGAAGCTCTACGGCAACAACGAGGACGCGCTGCAAAACATCCGGGGGCTGACGGTCAGAACGACATCCGCGACACCGGAATGGGGCTTCAACTTAAAGAGCACCTATGAAGGGATGCACCATCTGATCATCAACTTTTGGGAGAGCATCCTGGCGAGGGCGCTGGTCAAGTATCAGGTCATCATCAACGCGGAGCCGGACTTTGCGGCAAAGACGATGACGGTCACGATCGGGAAGAGCGGAGCGCCGACGAAGGTCATCGAGGCGGACCTGCCGAACGTGGTCGAGAAATCAATCATCGTGGGACGCAGCGAAAGCGCAGTCAACAAGGCGGTGATCTATAACGGCGCGAATTATGGAGAGCACATCAACTACTATCTGCATCCGGGCGGAACGTATGACACGAACAACACCAACCGGATCACGCCGGTGATCTTTGAGGTCAAAGACGTGGACATGTCGGAGAGTACGAGAACCTTTGCGCAGGCGGCAGCGTCGGCGGCGGTCGAAGTCTTCGGCGGAGCGCAGATCAACAACAACATCACGCTGACGGTCCTGCCGGATGACGAGATGGTCAATCCTGCAGGAATGGAGATCGGTCAGATGGTGCAGGTAATATCGGACGGCATCAGCTACACGTCCATTATGACCGGCTACTCCTTCGGGGAGCTGGCGACGGTGGTCTTCGGAACGGTACGGACGGAGCTGACAAAAATCATATAAGAAGGGAGCAGCAGAAAATGGCGGACAACATCAGACTGATCACGTTTTCCGGGCAGACGGTCAAGGCCGTCAACGATGCAAACGTGTACGAAGCGGCCCTGGGCGTCGGCGGCGTGAAGTACGGCTGCGAGGTCACGGCGGCGTCATCCGGGAACACAATCCACATCACAGCCGGAAACGGCGTACTGTGCGGAAGGGCATTCGAGATTTTTGAAACAGACATACCGATCCAGCTGTCAGGCTCCGGAACGCTGCAGGGGCGGGTCTATTTGCACCTGGATCTGTCGAACGCGGAGGAGCCGATCCAGATCATGACGGAGACAGGAAGCAGACTGACGCCGCCGATCCAGCAAGAAGATGTAAACGTCACGAATGGCATCTACGAGATCAATCTGGCGACCTTCGAGGTCACGACCAGCGCGATCACGAACGTCGTGAACGTCGCGCCGCAGCTGGAAACGCGGTGGCGGAAAATCGAGTATTCGCTGGACGTCACATCCGGCCAGAAATTCACGTTTACGGTCCCGGATTACGACGCGGAAGAGAACGAGATCGAGGCATACTTAAACGGCCTGCGGCTGACGGAAACGGAGTACACGATAACGGACGCGGGGCTGTTCACGTTGACAGCAACGCTGCAAACAGCAGGAAACCAGATCACCATCGTGAGATGGTTCAGAGGATAAGGAGGACACGGGCATGGCGTATGGATTTAATAACGACAAAAGCAAGGCTGAAATCGTCAGCGAAGGGAATGCGGGGTTCCATAACTCCGTATATCGCGGGAAGTATCTGGGGTCGTCGTTGACTGCCGCGCAATCACAGGCGATCAAGAACGGAACATTTGACGATTTGTTCATCGGGGACTACTGGACGATCGGGGGCGTCAATTACAGAATCGCGTCCTTTGATTATTACTACGGGAAAAAAAGTTTCAACGAGCACCACGCAATCATCGTGCCGGATACAACACTATACGTTCAGAGGATGGAAGCGTCAAGCATTACGACAAACGGATATGCAGGAAGCGAGATGTTCATAACAGGACTGAACAATGCGCTGACAACAATTCAGAACGCATTCGGGACGGGCCACGTTTTGGAACACCAGTTAAATTTTACAAGCGCATCACAAAACGGAAGACCGTCGAATTATGAAAGCAAAACTGTAAAGTTGGAAATCATGGACGAGGTCATGGTCTACGGAACACACATCAGGGCGGCAAGACCGGACCCGCAGGGGAGCGATTTTTCGCCGTGGTATACACTTGCAACGTCACAGCTCAACCTGTTTACAATGCGACCGGACATGATAAGAGCACAAAATAGCAGCGGTTATTGGCTTAGAGACATCGTCTCCGCCGCGCAATTCGCTCAGATCGAATCCACCGGCCTCGCGTCCTCCAGCAGCGCGACCTTCCGCGGTGGCGTGCGCCCCGCTTTCGCAATCCAGTGAGGTGAAAAATGGACATCAATACCATCAAGGAAGCGGTCGCCATCGCATCGTTTTTGATCGCGGCGGCGGCTTTTTACTTCGCAAGAAAAAAAGACACACACGACGCATCCGCGCAGGGCATGGAAGTCATCGTGGAGCTGAGGACGGTCAGGCGCGACATCGGAGAGCTGAAGGGTGACGTCCAGGCGATGCGGACGGAGTGGCGAGAGGATCACGACAAAATCGTGAGCATGGAACGCGACATCAAGGCCATGTGGCGGCACATCGACAAGATGAAGGAGACGGACGTATGACGGTCTATCTATGCAACGGAAAAAGGTGCAAGCGCGGATTGTGCTACAAAGAGGGAAGCATATGCCGGCACACGAGAGACATCGACTTCGCACAAAACAAGACCGGGCCGTGGACGTTCATCGTGCAGGAGCATGGATGCCTGGTCGAAGTAGAACGAAAGGAGAGCGCATCATGAATCAGATCAAAGAGAGCTTCAAGAAATGGGCGGCGGCGGCAGCGATCCGGGCGATCCGCACCTTCTTCCAGGCGGCGCTGGCGGCAATTCCGACGACAGTCACGCTGATGCAGGAAGTAAACTGGCCGATGGTCGTATCGACGGCGGCGCTGGCTGCGGTTCTTTCCGTGATGACATCTATCGCGACAGGCCTGCCGGAAGTAGAGGCAAAAGGATGAGGACAATACTGGACATATCGCACCACAACACAATCACGGACTGGAACCTGGTCAAGGAGAAGGTCGACGCGGTCGTGATCCGCATGGGCTTCCGCAGGTACGGCTCCGGGGAGATTGTCTACGACAGCAAGTACAGAGAGCACCGCGCAGCATGTGAAGTGATCGGGCTTCCGTTTTCGCTCTATTTCTTTCCGTGCAGCATAACGGAAGAAGAGGCAAAAGAGGAAGCAGACTTCGTAATCCGGGAAGCGCAGGGGATGGTCTTCCATCTGCCGATCTTTGCGGACAGCGAGGTCGCGGACGTCAAACAGGGCAACGGACGCGCGGACAAGCTCTCCAGGGAGAAGCGGACGAAGCTCCTGAAGGTCTTCTGCGACAGATTGCAGAACGCGGGCATCCCTGCCGGCATCTACGCGTCGAAGGCATGGCTGGAGAATAACCTGGACATGACGCAGCTGCCGTACACGATATGGGTCGCACAATGGGCGCAGCGCTGCACCTACGGCGGGAAATATCTATTGTGGCAATTCACGTCGAAGGGAATGATCGGCGGAGCACAAGCGCCGGTCGATCTGTCTGTCTGCTATGATGAAACGCAAAACATTCCGCGAACTGCGGAAGACAACGTGCAGCCGCAGCCGGCACCGATGAAGGCGCAGGACCGCATGGTCTATGCAGAGACGGCGGCGCAGCTTGTGGGAATCCGGGAAGAGAGCGCGGAACATCGGGCGCTGGTAGACATTTACAATGCACACGAACCGAGGGCGAGAGGCTACCGCGCAAAGGTCACGGATGCGTGGTGCGCTCTTTTTGTGTCAGCGGTCGCGATCATGTGCGAGCTGACGGACGAGGTCGTGACGGAAGTGTCCTGCGGTCAGATGATTGAGCGCTACAAGGAGCGCGGAAGATGGATCGAGGACGATTCCTTCCGGCCGCAGCCGGGCGACCTGATCTTCTATGACTGGCAGGATGACGGTATCGGGGACAATGAAGGATGGCCGGATCATGTCGGGATCGTGTACTCCGTGATCGGCTCCACGATGAAGATCATCGAGGGAAACATGAAGGACGCGGTCGGCATCCGCGAGATGGAGATCGGCGCGAGATACATCCGGGGCTATGCACTGCCGGAATTCAAGCAGCCGGTCGAAGACAGCATCACGCCGGTGCAGGTCGAGCAGCCGGCACCGGAACCGGTGGAAGAAGAGCCGGGGCTGCGCAAGGTCAAGGCGGGAATCCTTAACATCCGAAGGGAACCGGACGCGGATGCGGAAGACCTGGGAGACCTGGTCAGGGGCAGCGTCGTGACGGTAGACAGAACGGCCGGGAGATGGGGACACATCGAAGGCTGGATCAAGTTAGAACACACATCAAAGGGTTAAAGCGCAGTCGGCTGCGTTTTAATAAGCATTCTCCTTACTGCGAAAGGCGGCGGATTCCGCACGATCCGCCGCCGGAGATGAGCATCAGGCCCGCATCGGGCAAAAAATGCGAAAAAGTGATATACTTAAGTATATTCGGCGGAAATGTTGACATGAAATGTTGACCGAAGCGCCGGGGATGGCTTAAAAAGGGAGTTTTAGAGGATGCGGAACGGGTTCGAGCCCCGTTGGTCCCACGAGGCGCAAAGCCGCCAACCGTAAAGGGTTAGGCGGCTTTTTCGTGCGGTTTTTTAAGTTTTTTACAACCGTTTTCGGGTGTATTATTTCGGGATTCGGGCGTAGTTTGTTGACCTAAAATGTTGACCTTTTTCGATTACAAAAAATCAGAGAACGCGGACAGAGTGCGACCTGCCTGGACTTCGGACTGGTCGGCGATGGTGTGACGATATACGCGCTTTAAGGTGGCGTCCGTGGAATGACCGGAGCGCTGCATGATGTAAGCATCAGGCACACCGATCGAGTGCAGATAAGAGATGCAGAAATGACGCAGGTCATGGAAGCGGAAGTGGGGAAGACCGGCACGGCGCAGGGCACGGTCAAACATGTCCGTAATCTGACCGGCGGAGAGCTTCGTGACATAACACTGGGCGGCGATCAGGTCGACGATCTCCTGATTGATAGGAAGACGGCGATCGGAAGAGAACGTCTTCGGAGCCTTCATCCGCGTCAGACCACGGCGATCCGTCACGACGGCCCGGTGGACGTGGATCACGTTTCCGTCAAAATCATCCGGCCACTTTAGTGCGGCGATCTCTCCACGGCGAAGGGGACCGAAGGCAGCGAGCAGTACGGGGACATGCAGCTCCGTGTTTTTCACTTCCAGGAGCAGGCGGTCGATCTCTTCCTTCGTGGGGACATAGATGTCCGGGCGCTCCTTCCGGGGCAAATCGACCGGGGGCAGCTGCAAGCCATTGAATTTATAAACGGCAGAAAGGAATCGGACATAATTCTGCACGGTCTTCGGGGACATCACCACGGTCTTATGATTGTTTTGCTTGTATGGAGTATGAGGGGAGCGCATTTGCCGGATCATCTCCTGAAGGTCGTAAGACGTCACGGCAAGCATGTCCTTTTTGACGAGATTCGGGAAGTGAGCCTTCAGCGTCCTGGCGCGGGAAATGTATTCCGCGATCGTGGACGGAGACAGGACAGGCTCCTTTGCGCTGATGTAGGCGTCCATCGCTTTCCAAAGGGAAGAACGATCCACGCGGTCCTTAAACTTTGCTTCGTAAGATTTCGCAAGAGCGACAGCGGTCGACGGATCGGCAGCGGTGAAGACCTTCTGCATGACCTTTCCAGCGTCATCGCGTCCGAGATACGCGACCGCACGATATGAACCTGAGGGCATCTTCTTTGCTTTCATTGTGCCACCTTTATTGAGAGCTTAATAGAAAAGAAATCGGTGCCGCGTTCAAGCTGTTCGTCATAGTTTGCTTTCCAGCGTCCGCCACGGATGTCTGCCTTTATATCCAGGATGCGACCGGCGCGGAGCAGGTTCAGGACATGAGCGCAGGAGCCGGCCTTAATATACCCGACATGCTGGCCGGCAATCAAGACCTTCACGGCGTTTTTATCGTGAGGGTTTGAAGGCTCCGGGACAAGGTCGACCGGGCCTTCGGGGAAATACAATTCAAAAATTTTTTCACCGTCTTCAAGATCGGAAATTTTCAAGTCATCAAAATCATAATCAGGAGAAGCCAGCGCACGGATGGCGTCTTCGTGGTAGGTCACGCCGGCGACGCGGGCGTGTTCCCACTTAAATGCAGGAGCGTCCGCAGGATCGGGGTCAGCAACCGGGGACAGAGATGAGGCAGCAGGGCGCACGACGGAAGCAGGCAGCTCCGCATAGAAGGAAGCGAGCCGGCCGGACGACAGGATCAGGATCAGCGCGAGGACTTCAAAAACAAGAGCAAGGAGCGGAAGAAAAAGCAGAAAAGGGATGCCGGCGACAGCAAAAAGTACGCCGCAGACAATCCAGTACCTTCGATTCTTTGGCCAGCTTTTCATAAGATTCTCCTTTCACTTTATCCGGCGCAGGTTTGGAGATTTTATCCTGCGGCCTCTTCCGCGTTTTTTATTCCGAGAAGATTCACAATAGAAAACTTTATGCTGGGATTATCACGACAAGCTGCAAGGATGGAACGTTCGGAATCATCGCGAGCAATATCCACGTCACGACCGGCAAGGAAATCTGCAGAGACGTCGAAATAATCGCAAAGCCTGAAAAAGTGTTCAACTGTCATGGAGTGAGAACCGTTTTCCCATTTCGAGACGGCAGTCTGATCAACGCCAAAAAAACCAGCGAGCTGACTTTGACGGATTCCACGCTCCTTGCGAAGAGCGCGGATATTAGCACCTATCCTTTTTGAAATTTCCGCGTCATTTCCCTTCATGTATCGTATATCGTCAATTATATTCCTATTATTTAGCAAATTAAAGAAAAAAATGAGAAAATGGCATAATATTTTTATTGACAAGGAGCGTGAGGCATATTAAGATAAAAAACAGGAGTAAATGGAATATTTTAGGAGATTGAGAACATGGAAACATATCAGTTAATCAGAGAGTACATTCAGGACAAGGGACTAAAACAAAAGAAGGTCGCGGAGCTGGCCGGCATGTCGGACGTAGAAATCAGTGAGTACCTGAGAGGGAAGAAGCGACTGACGGTAAGCGCATACATTAGAATTTGTGACGCGCTGGAAGTGCCGCTGGAAACATTCAGGCCGGAAGGAAGGAGCGCATCATGACAATTAAGGACATCACACAGGCGGCAGCAGGTACATTCATGAGCCGGAGCTGCGCATCTTCAAAATTCACGCTGATCAATGGATCACAGATAGACGACTTCCAGGAAGAGAACATGATCCTTCAGATTGACACGGTGCACACCTACACAACGAACATCGTACCAAAGGAAGAGCGCGGGCTGTTATGGAAGAGGGAGAGGCTATACGAGGTCTACATGGTCGAGTATGTTCCGCTGGAAAAAGAAGAGGAAGAAGACGAAGCGGAAGGAGAAGAAGATGCGACAGAAATGGACGGTACAGCCTAAAGGAAAAGAATACTTCATAGAGACGAACGAGCTGCAGCCGGGGGACAGATTCCTTCTGACGTTTTTGAACGGAGAGCTGCACGAAGCGGAAGTGATGACCGAAGAGGACGGGATCGTGGCGTGCAAGGTTGCGCTGCCGGAAGCGATCGCGGACATCCAGCGGACGGAGATTCTTTTTCCGGCGAATATCCTGGAGCGCTGCGTCAGGATGCCGAACGGTCGAATGTTTGATACATATCACATAAGGATATTAAAAGAACACGGGGTACGATTCAAAGTCAAAAACGAAAGGAGCGAGAAATGAACACGGACAAGGAGTTAATGCGATTCATCAGAGCAGCAGTCAAGAACGGCGGGTCAGTAGACATCAGCTTCTACCAGGCAGGGAACCACATCACGGCGAGCGTCGAGAACGCATACATGATACTGCCGAATGAAGAGGAAGAAGTGGACATCATCAAGATCACACCGGCAGCGGGAGAGGACGCGGAGACGGTCACGATCATCCGGGGAAAGGAAGAGAAAGAGGTCGAGGAAAAGGAGACGCTTTTCTGATGCCGAAGGTCAAGACGTTCAAACACGACCGGACGGCGGACGTTATAAAGGGATGTGCAAAAGCGCGGGGCATGACGGCGGTGGAGCTGCAACAGCGCAGCGGAATCCCTTCAACGCGCTTTTTCCGCAGAATGAATCTTCCGGGGGACATCACGCTGGACGAGCTGCGGGCGATGGACAGGGAAGTGGAATTCACGGCGGACGAGCTGGTCAGGATCGCGCGGGGCGTGTGGGGATAAAGAAAGGGCGGAGCGTATGGAGAGAGACAGAAAGCGGATTATTTTGTCCATTGTGATTTTAATATGGGCCGTGATTGCATGGGGCAGGATCATCATCCTGGCCGTATCGGCGGAGCCGGTCTACACAGAGCCGGTCAAGATGCGCGTGACGTGCTATCTGCCGACAGGAAACAAGACGGCGGACGGGACGGTGCCGTATGAGGGCATCTGCGCGGCAAGGCGGCAGGACCTGGGGAAGGTCGCGGTCGTGTATGACATGGACATGCAGCTGATCGGGATGTTTGAAGTCAGGGACACGGGGGGGCACGAACGGCTGAAGAACGGAACGAGCATCGACATCTTCCGGGACAACATGGACAGGGCGAAGGAGTGGATAGCAACGTATGGCGATTACTGCTATGTCCAGCTAATAGAGGCAGACGGATGAATAAGGAAGAGATCAAAAAACTATTGATCTGCGAGGACTGCATCTACTTCGTGAACACGCGCACCGGCAGCAGGGGCGGAAAATATGGAGAGTGCGCAAAAAAGGGGAAGCAAACAGTTACGGGGCGATGGATTATGCCGGACAGATGGGCAAAGAATCCGTTTTGCAACCAGGGAGAGATCGGGAAAGGAAGAAAAGCAGAATGTCGGCAAGAAAAAGAATAGAGAGAAGAGCATCAAAGAAATGCGAGGAATGCTTCAATGCAGGGATCAAAGAAGCCCTGAAGACGGTCGTAGAGGTCCTGGACGAAAGGATCGCGCAGTATGCGGGATATACAGAAGGGGCAGAGACGGATGAAGAGCTGAAACGATTGCGGAGCCTTGTGCTGTACTATGAGCGGGGGGACGAAATCAACCAAGAATTATGGTATGAAAAAATGAAACGCGATCAAAACAGAATTCCGATTGCGCAAAAGGAAACTGAGAATGCGATCTTCAGGGCGGGCGAGGCATTCGGAATCGGAGAGACGGTCGAAAGGGTTCTGCAAATCATAGAAGCAGCGCCGCCGCGCATAGATGGTCGCGTGGACGTCGCGACGCAGCTGATCGAGCGGATGGTGGACAGGCAGGACGTCCGGGAAGAGGTCCTGAAGATAATCGGAGGATGAGACTGGGAATGAATATAGACAGATTGATGGATGATTTGGATGGAATCACATACAAGCGATACGGAGAAGAATTCCCGTCTATTTTCCCAGGACACAGGGAAACAATCAAGAACGCTGTGATCACATGGGGCAATCGAGAAATGTCAGAGTTAGAAGTAAAAGTGGCAACATTAGAGGCGAAGGTCGAGGTATACGAATCTATCATTAAAAATAGCAATTTTGCAGCGATCACAACGGAAGAAAAGAGAAAGGGAGAGAATCATGGAGATCATAGAGAGACCTGAAGAAGAGCACAAGGAACCGGAAAAGAACGACATCTTCAAGACGGCAGCAGGCGATCCAGATCACGACCTGATCTACTGGCTGCAAAACTCATGAGTGCAATCTTTCGGATGGGCGAGGCATGGAGAGAGAACAAGATGAACTTTCCGATCAAACTCGAAAACCTGGGCGATCTAATGCCACAAGAACGCGACGAGGCGATCTTCAGGCTGGGGGCGGAATACGGAGCCAGGGCGATGGCCGAAAGATTTATGAAGGATTTAGATGCAAGCATGAAAGTGAAGGAAAGTGAAAGAAAGTAAACGCGAGGTGATGATTAAAGTAGTAATTGATATAGATGAGGAATATTATGAAATCTTAAAACACGATGTGAAAGTCAACCACATGGATTATATTCCGTGTGTTTTAATAGCAAACGGCACACCACTTGATGATTTAAGAGCCGAATTAGGCAGATGCAAGACTTTTCACGAAATGCAATTATCTGAAAGAGATACAAAAGGCAAGTTATTGATAAGTGATATATTCTGTCACATTATTGCGATTATTGACGGTTACACGACAGACAAGGCAGAAGGTGAGGATAAGGAATGAGAATAGGGTTAGTGCGTCATGAAAAATGCCCGATATGCGAATACGATATGGATGCTTGTCAGTGTACGTTCGATGGCAACGCTCATCCGAATAGGGGCAGAAGAACGAAAATTGTAAAAGATCATCTTGAACTTTTATCACCAAAACAAATAGGTCATCTTGTAGCGTTAGAAGCGTATTGGAATACGAGCTATGGCGACCCGAAAGATAAGGAAGAATTTGAACGGTTTAAGCAGTTTTTACAAGGAGAACAGTAATGAGAGAACAGACAATCATAGAGAGGTTCGCAGGATGGATTAAGGGCTTATTCATCATCGAGGAAAAGAGAAAAGAAAACAGCGATGAAATTAAAAGAGAAATGTGCAAGAAATCCGTGCTAAGCGGTGTATGTCCAAAATGCTGCGATAAATGCGCATGGAACACATTGAGATGGTAGGGCGGTTTTGGCTTTGAAAGGAGAACGAAGATGATCACAGCTAAAGAAGCGTGGAGAATGACGAGGGATCGACGCGTATACGTTGAACTACTGAAGGAAGCCGAGAGAAGGATAAACGCTGCCATTGACGCGGGCGCGTATATTTGCGAAATGACCTTAGACCACAGAGTTGACAACACAGCGAGGATCATGCTGGCCGATGAGTTGGCGAAGCACGGCTATCTGGTCGTCAAGAAAGACACAGGAGACAAGGAGCCGTATTTTTACACCATGTACATCAACTGGGAACATGAGGGGGACGAATAATGCCGACAAAGGGAAGCGGGCCGTCAATCGACATCGACGTCCAGGTCAGGACGCCGTCCGGGGAATATGTGACGATGAAAAGGCTCCAGACGATCGAGATGGAGCCGGTCGCAGACGACGAGATCAGGCAATACATCAAGCCAGAGATCATGAGCGGAGAATTTCCTGTCAACATACCAAAACGTCAGACACTTAGATGGTGTGGACTGCTGTCCAGGGCGGAAGCAAGATGCCAGAAGAAGAAGATGCGGAAGCTGCGACGAATCAAGCGAAGGCTGCGCTGGTGGACGGTCAAGATCACAAAGGACATAGAAAGAGGGAAATATGACATTCATTGATATGGAGCGAGAGATCACATACACAATCCTGGAGTGCGAGGACTATTTCATCGTGGGATTCAGCCTTCCGACGAATCCGGGGAAATTCTTTCCGGCGTCAGGATTCCCGCACCGAAGGGAGCGCGAAGCGGCGGAGCTGGACCTGGAAACGCTGGCGGATGCGAAGAGATTGAGGAAGGTCCTGGATGTATAAGCTGAACATGGAAGCGGAGCTGATGTGCCTGGAGTGTCCATATCCTGATTGTATCAACAGGACATCGGTCCGGGCAGACTGTCCATTCATCCGGGAGCGGCTGAAAAGAAAAGCACCGCTCCTGGGGGAAGGAAACGGTGCCGATACGGGAGATAAAACGAAGGATCGTTTTATAAGGTAATTATATCGCGCATCCGTCCGGGGAGTAAAGGGTGGAGCGGGATTCTTTCATATAAGAATAAAACCGGCAGGGGTGCCGTTTGCACGGCAATTAAAACAGTAAAGTTAGGGAGAAGAGATGCACATTAAGGCCATCACATACTTAGGAGCGGACACGCGGGAGATCGCGCGATACTTTCCGCGAAAGAGGGAATCATCGGGGACAGGAAGGAAAGCATCCAGGGAAGAGATCGCAAGGGGGAATGAACGGAAGCGGGTCAGGTATATGCAGCGTCTGATTGCGTTGAACTTCAAGGCAGGGGACTGGCATCTGGTCCTGAAGTACGGAGTGAAGAAGAGGCCGAAGACATACGAGGAAGCGCAAGGGGATCTCCGGGATTTCATTGCCATGATGCGGCAATACTTCAAGGGGGCAGGCCGGGCGTTTAAGTATATAGCAGTCACGGAGCGGGGAAAGAAGGGAGCGCTCCATCACCATCTGATCATCGAGGACGACAGAGAGGTCGGAACGGTGACAGCGGTCAAGACGTTGTGGAAAGGTCATACATTCTTCAGCGAGATGTATGACTTCAAGGAATTCCACGACCTGGCGGAATACATCTGCAAGAAGGAGAGCAAGGAAGAGCTGGGAGAACATAAGGCTCGGTACAAGGCGAGCAGGAACCTGATCAGGCCGAAGACCATCCGGGTGCCGATCTTCAAGCGGGCATGGCCGGAAGAGCCGGTCGCGCCGCAGGGGTGGTATGTGGAGAAGGAAAGCATCGTCAACACGACGATCAAGGAGACGGGGCTGCCGTATCAGCGCTATATTTTGCGCAGAATCGACAAAAAGGGAGAAAAGGAAGAGGGAGCCTTGCAAAAGGCAGCAGGACGCATCAGGGGGCGCATAGAGGGCGCTGTGGACGTCCTGAAGGACACATGGGCGTTCTTCAAGGAACGAAGGAGACGACAATGAGAAAAGAGTACAAGAACGGCTGCACGGAAAGCCGGTACTACTGGATGATCGTCACGCGGGACGCGCTGGAGCTTCCGCTGATCGTGGCGGAATCGGCGGCGGAGCTGGCAAAAATGACAGGCATCGACGTCATGACGATCCGCAAGGGAGAACGACAGGGCAGAGTGCAAGGGGGCGTCTGCATGTATAAGCGGACGTTAAAGACATGAACGGTCAGATGACGATCCGGGACTGGCTGCAACAAAAGGAGCAGGTCGAGCAGCCGGAAGAGATACCGGACAGGGAGAGCCTGGGAGACAAGGACATCGACGAGATCGTCAGGCAACTGGACAGGATCGCGTGGATGTACAAGATCAAGACACTGGACGCAAGGCTCACGACCTGGGCGCATGTTCCGAACTTAGGCAGGCGGCTGACCTACGGATGGATAATCACGCGGGAACACCTTGCAAACCGCAGGATATGGCAGGCGGTCGGTGGTGTCGTAGATTATGCGGACAAACACGGAATAGACTTAGAGCCGATGACCGGCGCGATCTTCTTCTTCGACAAGGCAACAGAGGCAACGATGAGGTTTTATTCACACTTCCGGGACGCAAGGAAGAAAATCAAGGGAAAGGCGGAGCGATGAAAGATATTTCAAAGGTGACAAGAGAAAACGCAGAAAGGGTGAGAAAGGAGACCAGCATGACAAAAAGGAAAAGTGAGGACGCGCAGAAGGCAGCAGGCATCGAGAGCATGAGCCTGACCGGGATGTGCCGGTTCTGTCAGCAGGATCGCTTCGTGGTCGGTGCGGGAAAGTGCAAGAACCAGGAAGAGATCAACGAGATCGCGACCTTCGAGTGCAACTGCGAAGAGGGGCAGAGCTGGAGAGAAAGGCAGACATCCGCGAAGCAGGCCAAGGACAAGCTGGCCGAAATGTTCATCAGTGAGACAGAGAGGAACGCGGCGGAGATGTATCTGCGTCAGGCAATCGAGGACATCGCAGAGAACCGGATCAGCAGCATCAGCATCACGCTGACCGAGAAGGTGTCGGCATCCGTCAGCATGAACGGCAAGGGACAGATCATCGTCAAGCGCAAAGAGGTAGAGGTCGACATGGTGGCCGTCTGACAGATCGGGGAGCGAGGAAGATGAAAAAAGCAAACTACAGAACGCTGAACGAGGCGCGGCGATTAGATGGGGAGATTAAGCGGCGCAGGATGCACATCGAGGAACTGGAAACAATCCTCATGCCTAAGGCGATCAGATACGACACGGACAAGGTGCAGCACGAGCCGGTTGACAACCTGGCGGACATCGTGGTCGAGATCGCGCAGCTGCGCTCCGAGATTGTGGAGCTTCAGCGAAAGATGATTCAGGCTGCGAACATCGTCCGCGAACTGATTGAGGGATTAGAGAACGACAACCAGAAGAACGTCCTGACGTGCAGGTTCATCCGATGCATGACGCAGGAAGACACAGCAAGGCGGCTGGGTTATTCCGGGCGGCACATCCAGAGGATTGAGGCAGACGGTAAGGAAGCGCTGGACAGACGGATGAAGAGCAGGAGATAAAAGATGTCGTTGAATGTCGTGTTCATCATGTGATAAGTTGTAAACAGGAAAGAGGATAAAAAGGGCGATGTCCGGGACGGCTGCATGGTGGCGCGGCTGAATTCCACAGGCATGGCCCTTTTTGATTGCGATGAAGACTGCCGATCCGTTCTACAAGTCAACACGGTGGAAGAAGCTCCGGGAGCGTGTGCTGCGCAGGGATGGATATGCCTGTCAGATGTCGAGAAGATACGGAAAGATGATCCAGGCGGACACGGTGCATCACATCTTTCCGCGCGACGAGTTTCCGGAATACGAGTGGCAACCGTGGAACCTGATCTCCCTTTCGGCATCGGAGCACGACAAGCTCCACGAACGCAAGACGCAGGAGCTGACCGAGGCAGGGGCGGAGCTTTTAAGAAGGACGGCAAGGAAGCAGGGGATAGAGCTGCCGGAGAGATACAGATGAACGCACAAGAAGATTGTGAACAATGGAAGAGCGGAGAACCGCCTGCGCAAGGCTGGTATGATTGCAGGCTCAAGGATGGAACCGAAGAGCGGCTGCGCTGGTGGGTATGCTCCATGAATCAGAAGAAGAGATACTGGAAGGATGCGCAAGGAACCACGCGGGGCTTTGCGTATGATGTCGAGTGGTGCGGCGATCCGGGAGTGAGCGCGTGGTGACCGGAAGCGGCGGCATGACATCCCCCCCGGCCATGAGGTCAGGGCTTTAATTCCCTGGGGAC
>Ga0310694_10001046_pt1 | contig 32774 bp, 24 predicted proteins | sample 174DNAGHGhighgp2_FD_203884 | JGI IMG/M metagenome (GOLD analysis project Ga0310694, IMG submission 203884) | Sheep rumen microbial communities from Palmerston North, Manawatu-Wanganui, New Zealand - 1742 DNA GHGhigh gp2 (v2) (version 2) | ecosystem: Host-associated > Mammals > Digestive system... | reverse complement strand
TTCTTATCTCTTGACAACCTTCTGCATGGCGTTGCCGTTCACGGTGTTGATGCGCACCATGTAGACGCCGTTGCTGAGGCTGCTCATATCGAAGCTGTTCTGGTTGCTGGTCATCACGACGCGGCCAGTCATATCAATGACTTCGATGCTGTTGAGACCTTCAACATCCACGCGCACCATGCCGGTGGTGGGGTTGGGGTAGAGGTTGATTTCAGCATTGTCGAGAGTGTTGATGCCTTCGTTGGCAGTGGCACCGGTGGTAGCTCTGACCATCCAGGTGAGGTCGAAGTCGCCAGCTTCCTGGATGTGCATCCACTGATTCTGCAGTCCTACCCATGAGCCGTTGAGGTCGCCGGAGAATACCTCGGCGCAAGCGGGATAGTCAAGGTTGGTGGTGCCGATGGTGACCCACAGGTTCTTGTTCTGCTCCAGAGGAACGGCACCGCTCATATTGACGGAGACCCAGTCGTTGAGCTGGCTGCTGGTGACGTTGACGGTGCGGTTGTAGATTTTTGTTGCAGGAGCGTCATCACCACCCTGGTAGATGTTGACAGTGTAGTTGCCGGCGAGGGCGGCGAAGAAGTCAACTCTCTTCATGAAGGGACGGTTGTTGATGAACTGAGCGGGGAACATGGCACCCCATTCGAAAGCGCCGCCGCCGGTGCCGATACGGTTGATCAATTCACCGGTGCTGCTGTAGGTCATGGTGTTGCCCCAGTTCCAGCTGATGATCTGGATGGTGGCTGTCTTTGTGGTGGTGCCGTTGGCATTGGTCACCTCGAGGGTGACGGTGTAGGTGCCGTCGGTGGCCCAGCTGGTGGTGGCGTTGGCAGTGGTGGCGCTGGTGGTGGTAGCACCCTGGAAAGTCCAGTTGATGCTGGTCACGGGGTCAACCGAAACGATGTTGGCGGTGAAGTTGACGTTGGAACCGTTGACAGCCGTTGTGGGGGCTATGATGTCAACAATAGGAGTCTGACCGGCGCGGGGGTAGTTCTGAAGGATGTTGGCCATGTTGGCGTTGCAGGCAGCGGTGTCATAAGAGTAGATACCGTCAGTTTCGCCATAGATGTCGCGATAGTATCCGTTGGGGGCGATGAAGAAGACGGTGGGAACGGTACCTGCGTAGAGACCGCTGCAGCAGTTGAGGGCGTTGCGGTCGTCGGCCATAGGATAAGGCACAGTGCCACCGAGGGTCCAGTCGCCCCAGGTGGCGCCGTCGTGGTTCTGGTTAGTGCTGGTGCCGGTAATCTGGGCGGTGGTGTTTGTCGCCTCAATCTCGATCCAGATGACGCGCATCTCGTTGGTGCCGTTGGGTCCGAAACGGTCGTAGTACCCTTCGAGGACACCAGCCTCATGAAGGTTCCAGCATGGGCCGCACCAGCAGCAGGAGTAGTCGACCACTACAGAGAAACCGCTGTCGAGCCAGGCCTGCAGGCTGATGGGGTGCTGCTGCTCGGTGTCGCGGAAGTCGTAGGTGGTGAAAGCCGGCTGGCTGATTTGAGCCCACTGTGCTTTGGCACCATTCTTCGGTGCGTTGAGGTTGCGTGGCATGATGGGGCTTGAGAACTGTGCGTAGGACATCGCACCCATCATCACGGCCATTAAAACTAATAATAATTTTTTCATTGTATTATGCCATGTTATTGACCATTAGGCTCTTCGGTTTTTAAAGATTTGAATTGTTTTTTTGTTTTCAAATGCAAAAATACATTTTTTTCTTTTCTTTTGTATTTTTTTTTGACTAAGGCGCCGTTTTTTTTAATATTTTTTTCATTTTTTAACGACAATAAAAAATGTTTTTAAATTTTTTATTATTGTTTGTGTGTTATAATTATTTGATTATTAATTATATAATGTACACATTAAAATTAATTAGTTTTGCCACTGTTGCTTTTTTTAAAAAATTTAGTAAATTTGCACCGTCAAATAAAGTATAGACCCATTTATAAATCATTATTATATTCTAAAAATTCAATTCTATGAAAAAAATGGTAAGATTTTTCGCCATGGCTGCTATAGCTTTTGGCATGACCGCAATGGTTGGTTGCGGCAAGGATGATGACGACGACAACGGTAGCTCTACTGGCAACACCAACAACGAGCCCGAGGCAGTTGCAGTTCTCCTTGATGAAGCTTTTGACGGCACTAATATCTCTGACGGTTGGACTTCTGTTGATGCCGACGGCGACGGCGAAGGCTGGTACATTGGCATGGGCGAGAACAGCCAGCAGGGCCCTTTCACCAACGGTATTGACGGCTCCAACTGCATCGCTTCCGCTTCATGGACAAGTTCAGCTGGTCCTCTCACTCCGGACAACTACCTTGTGTCGCCTGAGATCTACATCCACAGCACTGGTGGCTATACCCTGACTTGGTATGATGCCGCTCAGGATCCTGACTTTCCTGCTGACAAATACAGCGTCTATGCCGGCACCCTCGAGAACGGTACTTTCGTTCCCTCGGGCGACGCTCTCTTCACTGTCACCCTCAGCTCCGGCGATTTCACCCAGCGCAGCGTCAACCTTGACAACTACAAGGGCAAGAACATCCGTATTGCCTTCCGTCATTATGACTGCACCGACAACTTCGTCATGAAGATTGACAACGTCAAGGTTGCCAAGGACGGTGCCAAAGGCCCTGCCACTATCGCTTGCAAAGAAGGTGTTAAAAGAATGAACTAATCTTTCATCTCTTTCTATCAGACAATCAAGGGGTCGCAATAGCGACCCCTTTTTTTATGCTGCTCATTGTCTTTATCTCAGCAGGGTCACCGTACCTTTGGCGCTGCGTGTCAGGCGAGGCTGAGCCTTTGTGGTGTAGCTCATCTTCCAGACGTAAGAGGCTTGCGGACAGGGTTTGCCGTTGTGTGTGCCGTCCCACGAGCCTGTCAGCGCGTCGAAGTGTGCCACAAGCAGTCCGGCGCGGTTGTATATCCAGACCTCGCCGCTGGCCAGCTCGTGGCTGGGGATGAAGAATAGCCTGTTCTGATTCTCGTCGGGGGTGAAGACGTTGGGTGCCCACAGTATGGAGCGGTCACAACGCACAATGCCCCATGCGCTGTCGATGCATCCGGTGGTGCTTTGCGCCACTAACAGCACTTGCAGCGTGTCGCTGACGCCGTCGAGCGGGAAATTGAAGTTACAGATGCGGCTGGTGTCGCTCTCGCCGTCGAAGAACCACTCGCGGCGTCGTCCTCCCGAGATGTCGCGCAGGCTCACTTTGGGCTTTTCGAAGCTGACCATTGCGGGGTTGATTTCCATCTTCGCCTCGAAGTTGCGGTTCAGGTCGAGTATGAGGTGCAGCACCGAGTCGCAGCCATGTATATTGCTGTATACTATTTTGGGGTCGTAGGTCGACGAGGTGTAGGTGACGCCGTCGATCCAGGTGTATGGCACGCCGTCGCATACCACGGCACGGTCGTAGCTGCGGTCGGTTGGATAGACGGTGAGGTGTAGCGTCACGAGGCTGTCGCACCCCTTGCCGGTGGTGAGTGGGATGCTGTAATCGCCTGTGGTGCTGTAGGTCTGTCCGGCGAAGGTGCTCGACTGGTTGTCGCAGATGGTGTCGTGATAGTGGTTGTCGTAGGTGGGGAAGACGTCGACATGCAGGTGTATGAGGCTGTCGCATCCGTCGGCACTCTGCAGTGGCAGGTCGTAGTCGCCCGTGGCGCTGTAGCCGTGTGGCTCCGCCTCGCCCTCGCATAGTCTGACGCTGTCGAATATCTCATAGGTGGGGAAGACCGTGAGGATGAGGTTCAGCGTGCTGTCGGTGCCATGTATGCTGGTGAGAGTCTGTAACTTGCCACCGGCTTGTGTGAATGTGACGCCGTTCCAGTCGTAGGGCAGCGAGTCGTCGCAGATGCTGTGTTCGACGGTGTGGCTGTAGTTGTTCCAGACAAAGAGAGAGTAGTGCACCAAGCTGTCGCAGCCCGCATGGTTGAGTTCGGTCCACGAGGTGTCGAACTGGCTTGCCTCCTCGGAGAGCAGCGTCAGCCTGTCGTCGTTGATGAGAATGCCGTTCCATGTCAGCGGCAGAGTGTTCTCGACGATGGTGTCGTAGCGCGATAGTCCGCTGTTGTGCTTCACGGTCACTGTCATGTTCACTGTGCTGTCCTCGCCGTGCAGGCCATGAGCCGTCAGTGTGGCCGATGCGGTGCTGTCGGTGTTGAAGGCCGTGCCGTTCCACAGCAGTGGCAGAGAGCCTTCGCATACGGTGCTGTCGGCGTCGTTGCTGATGTTGGGCCATACGTGCAGCGAGAGGTGAATGGTGCTGTCGCATCCCTGGCTGTTGGCGATGGTCCAGATGCTGTCGCAGAGCTGTAGCGGACGGCTGTCGTTGGTTTGCATCGAGTCGATGAAAGCTTGACGGGTAAGGTTCAGGCCATAGGAGGTGTATGGCAGGAGGTTCTCGACGATGGTGTCGTGATGGGTGAACGATGAGGTTTGTAAGACGGTGACATTCACGACGATGATGCTGTCGGCGCCGTCGACGGTGGCGTTGGCAATGGTGTCAATGATGATGCCACTGGCGTTGAGGGGCTTGTCGTTGAAGAGGAAAGGCAACTGATTGTCGCACACGGTGGTGTCTATGGTGGTGTGGATGTTGCGCAACACGTTGAGCGAGAAGTGTATGGAGCTGTCGCAGTTGTAGCGGTTGGAAAGGAGTATGAGGGTGTCGGCGACGTCGCTGTCGAAGGAGATGTCGGCAAAGAGCAGGGGAAGGTTGTTCTCCAGAACGCTCTGAGTTATGACGGTGGTATCCACGGGATTGACGGTCAGGTGGACGGTGCTGGTGTTGTAGCCTTGCACGAGAACGTAGGTGCCGGTGGCGGTGAGTGCCGAGTCGAACACCGTGAGAGTGTCGCCGTAGCAGATGGCGCTGTCGATGGTGTCGAAGCGCAGGCAGGGGTTGTAGATTGTTATTGACTGCTCCAGCGTGTCGGTGCAGGTTCGGTTGCTGAGGGAGGCTACAAGCCTCAGCGTGTGGTCTCCAGGAGTCAGCTCCACCGTAGTGTTGTTGTCGGCCGAGACGCTGTCGCCGTCGACGTACCACACTATCTCTTCGCAGGGTTGTGCCGTCAGTTGCAGATGCTCAGGGTCGTTGCTGATGACGCTGTTGTTGTGGAGGGCGATGACAGTGTTGCAGTTGAGGGTGTCGACGGAGTCGAAGGTGAATAGTGCCGTAGGGTAGCGTCCACCGGCGATGGCTTTGAGTTCGAAGGAGCAGTTGGCGCCGGCCGGTGCGTCGACGAACTGCATGCTGCAGTGGTATTCGCCTGCCTGAGTGACGTGGAGCGACTGTGTGGTGGCGAGGGTGGCAGAAGGGTTGTCGGCGTTGTACCAGCGGTAGTTGAAGCCACTGGGTGCGGTGAAGGTGTTCTCCACCTGATTGCCGCAGTTGTCGGCGGTGAGCGTCTTTGTGGAGCAGTCGAGAACGAAATAGGCGTAGCCGTAATGGTTGTTGCGCGAGCAGTCGTAGGAGGTGAGGCGGATGTAGATTGTCGTCCCGTGTAGCGGGGTGAGGTCTACGCCTACGGTAGTCCAGTCTTTCCACAAGACGCGGTTCATCTCCCACCACTCGCCTACGGTATTCCACCCGAGAGTGCTGCTGGCGACGAAATTGGCTGAGTAGCAGGAGCTATTTATCTCGTTGCCGTCGCGGTCGAGGATTTTGAAGGTGAAACGAGGCTGCTGCACCACCGAGTGGTTAGGATCCTGCAGCACAGCGGCATATTTCAGTATCAGGAGGTCGCTGACGAGAGTGTCGACCTGATACTCGTAGGTGATGCTTTCGGCCTCGCCGCCGCTGTTCCAGTTGCCCAGACGTACCGACTCGCTGTAGCCAGGAGGGACGGTGTAGAGCTGGTTGTTGGTGCGGCTGTCGCGTTCGGTGGTGCTGGTGTGGACGGTGTGTCGCGACTGTGCGCTGGAACTGCCGTTGTTTACCACGCCGGTATTCTGCAGAGGGTTGGAGAAAGAGCCGTAGGTGGCTGTGACATAGCAAGATGTCAGGTCGCTGTAGTTGATGCACCCCGTTTGGCTCTGCGGGCAGAGCGTCTGAAAGGTGTTGAGGAAAGAGCCACAGACATTGTTGGAGGTGGTATTGCTGTTGAGTACGCGGTAGTAGTAGCGCGTGTGTGTGCTGAGCCCTGTCAGCGTCACCGTCTTTGTTGTGGCGTTTACCACCTGATTGAGAGCGTTTTTGGAGGTGCCGTAACGAATGGTCCACGAGGAGGCGTCGCTGCTGTCGAGCCAAGTCAGCGTGACGGCGTTTTGCGCTACGTTGGTGACTTCCATGCCGTAGGGAATGTTGGAGACTGTGTCGCAGACAGATGCCGTCAGCGAGAAGCCCGAATGTTCCACGTGCTGGTCGGAGAAGAGCCTGATGGTCACGGCGCCCTGATAGGCGATGATGGTGAATGTGCCCACACCTGAGTAGCTGCCTACCAGTTCGCTGGAAGTGCTTGAGCCGTCGTAGACCATGATGAAGTCATAGCCATATTCGGTGTAGTAGGAGCTGCAAGTCAGTGTGATAGGAGTACCATATGCGGAGACGAGCGTAACCGAGGCGTCGCAGTCGGAGGGGTAGTTGTTGTTGCCCCCTGGGTCGAGTACGGTGCGTGAGGTGCCTGGTTCGAGAGTGTATACACTTGTGCCCGAGGAGGGCATGGTGATGGTTTGTGCCACAATGCCGAGGGGCAAAAAGAAGAAAGCGAGCATCAGCACGGCGGCAAGAGGTGCCGTCGTGGCCGGTGCTTGCTTTCTGGTGTGGCGTATCATATTCATTTTTATTATATAAACGACTATAATACAGAAAAAACTACATCAGGAGTTGGTTTTTTCTATATTCATCGGTTGAGCCTGAGGCGGCAGGGGGGCTGATGTGTTGTCGAGATGTACATCCATCTGCGGGAAGGGTATGCTGATGCCGTTGGCGTAGAAGGCTTTGTAGATGTTCTCGCGGATGCGCATCCAGAGTGTCCAGTAGTCGTCGACGGTGGTCCAGAGCCATAGGCTGTAGTCCACTGAGCTTTCGTTCAGGTTGCTGACGCATAATTTAGGTATGGGGTCTTTGAGGATGAGAGGGTCGTCGTCGATGACTTTCTTCAAGACCGCCCTTGCATGGTCGAGGTCGGTGCCGTAGGCGACGCTGCAGACGACGTCGAGACGGATGACGTTGTCCTTGGTGTGGTTGATGAGGCTCTTGGTGGCCAGTTCGCTGTTGGGTACGATGATGATGCGTCCGTTGAAAGGTCGGATGAAGGTGTGGAAGATGCGTATTTCCTTGACGTAGCCTTTATAGCTGCCTGCCTCGATGTAGTCGCCGACTTTGAAGGGTCGCATGAGGAGGATGATGACGCCGCCTGCGAAGTTCTGCAAGGTGCCTTGCAGGGCCATGCCGATGGCGAGACCAGCGGCGCCGAGGATGGCGATGAACGAGGTTGCCTTGATGCCGATGATGTCCATGGCCATTATGACGAGCATGACCTTCATCAGCACGTCGACGAGGGAGACGAGGAAGCCTTTCAGTGAGCTTTCGGCGCCTCGCTTGTCGAGCACTTTGGTGAGCGTTTTCTTGAGGAGCTTGATGAGTTTGAAGCCCACCCAGAGGACGAGGATGCAGCCTAAGAGTTTGGGGATGAAAGCGACGGTGAGGTCGAGGAGGCCTGAGAAGGCATCCTTGAAGATGGTGTTCTGACCGGTGATGACGTCTTTGATGTCGGCAATTCCCATGTTTTTGGCACTGTCGATAAGGGCGTGGTTGATGCTGTCGGCCTTGATGGCCACATCGGCGAGACCGCCTTCGGCGATGGCTGTTGTGTCGGTGGGTGTTGTGCCGGACTGGGCGGCTGCCAATAAAAGTTTTTCAGATTCGTCTAATAGGAGCATTGTTTATTATTTTGTTTTTTTGAGTTTAGAATATTGAATTACAGGATTTAGGGATTTGTGTTATACAAATGAGACGGCTGATTATTTGATTGCTACGATTTTCTGAGAGGCGAAACCGTCGATGCGGAGGAGGTAGATGCCTGTTGTGGGGAGTTGCAGATGGTCGTTGCCTGTGCCGGTGGTGCGAAGCAGTGCGCGTCCGGTGATGTCGAACAGCTCGATGGTGCGATGGGCGGCGCCGGAGATGCTGACCGAGAGGTTGTCGACTTCGACAGTCACGTTTAGCTCCGTCAACTCGGTGATGCCCACGGGGTGCGTGGTGAACTTGGCGCTTATCACGGTGTCTTGGGTCAGCGTCAGTTGCCGTGGGTTGTCGCTGTTGCCGTCGTTCCATGTCACAAATTCGCATACCGTTCCCGTGATGTCGGTGCGAGGCACGGCGTAGAGGGTGAGACGGGTGCCGTAGTCCAGCGTGGCGTCGTGCAGCTGTTCGTCGGAGCCGTCGACGGTGAAGTATGTGGAGCCGTAGTTGTTGCCGTTGAAGAGATGGATGTTGTGCTTGTCAATCTGGAAAGAGGCAAGAAACGAGCGGTCGCTGTCGACGTTGAAGGAGTAAGGGTTGTCGCTGAAGGTGTTGCCCGTGGCGAGGTCGGTCCAATCCACAAAGCTGTAGTGCGCGTCGGCGAAGGCCTCGATGGTGGCGGTGGTGCCGTAGGAGTAGGTGCCGGCACCCGAGGTGCTTCCGCCTGCTGTCGAGTTGATTGTCAGAGAGTAGCTGATTGCGGAGAAGTGAGCTGTGAGGCTGCGGTCGGCAGTGACGGTGAAGCTGTAGGGGTTCAGAAGGATGGTGTCGCCGTCGGAGGTCCAGTAGGCGAAGGAGTAGCCGTGGTTGGCGGTGGCTGTGACGGTGGCGATGCTGTCGACCATGTGTATGCCGCCGCCGGAGACGGTGCCGTGCGCAGCGTCGTCGACATCAAGGACGATGGTGTAGAAGTCGGGAGTGGTGGAGCAGCCGATGAATCGAATGTCCGGGCGTTGTGTGCGTCGTCCTTTGCTTGCGGAATTCGTTGATGCCGAGGGATCTATGTTGTTGTTGTCGCTGTAGTAGGTAAGAGTGCGGTAGTTGTTGCCGGTCTTTGAGCAGTAGAACTTGTAGGAGGAGCCGTCGTAGTCGTTGCTGTTGTCGTCGATGGCCACGACGAGGTTGTCGGTGCCGTTGTACTGGAAAGTGGAGTCGAGACGGACGGTGTTCCAGCCGTTGGTGAAGAAAAGGGGCCCCTCATAGACCTTGGTGAGCTGTGAGAAAGGCACGAAATTGTTCATGTTGGTGCCGGTGAAGGATGACTGGCTGGTATTGGCGAGGTAGATGACGCAGTTGTCTTTTTCAGTCATGCCGTTAGAGCCGGCATAGTTGAACGATAAGGCGTTGATGTTCAATGGTCCGCCGACTTCGGACTGAAGATAAATCATCTGAGTGTAGGTGTATTTGTAGTAGTTGTTCACCGGCATGGAGTATAGCGTTGTGTCGGAGGCTGCTACCTGCGCTGTCTGTGGGGCGATGCACTGCTCGGTGGTGAATGACTGCCATTCGCTGTAGATGCTGCTGTCGGAGTTGCTGCAGAGCGCCATGACCCTCCACTGGTAGGCTGTGGCGATGGAGAGGCCAGTCAGTGTGGTTGAGGAGGTGTTGACGATGGTGCTGTTGGAGGTTGTGGCGTCCTGCTGTCGCCATTCGAGTCGGTAGCTGTTGCTGTTGCCGTTCCAGGAGAGAGTGGCGGAGGTGCCGCTGATGTCGGTCGAGGCGAGTGACATGGGTATGCGGCAACCGCGCAGGTCGACGTAGGTGAAGCTGATGGTGGTGCCTGGAGAGGTTATGTTGCTGAGTGAGAAGGTGCTGTCGATGACGTTGCCTGTAAGCCAGGGGTGCGGATTGGTGTTTGGGGTGAAGGAGGTGCGCGATGTGTTGCCGCTGAAGTAGGCTTGCGCCAGTGTGCCGTTGGTGCTGTCGTTGAGCGCGTTAGGGCGGAAGAGGTAGACTTCGTCGAACACAGTGGTGCCGTTGTAGCTGGCGTTGCCGTTGTAGCGGTCGTCGATGCGGAAGACCAGCAGGCCGCGTCCTGGGAGGGTGGTTTCGAACATCTCGGTGTTGTCTCGGTATTCGAGGACATACCACTGGTGGGGTTCCTGTGCGGCGATGCGGTAGGCGCAGTTGCTGTAGTCGGGGTCGGCGAGGGAGTGGAGGGTGTAGGTTCCCGGGACAGTTATCTCGGGGATGCTGTCGAGCCAGTTGCCGTATTTGTATTTCATGTAGGCGCTCATGTGCTGGGGAGGCGTGGTGTTGCTGCACATGAGATCCCATGAGCCGACGCCACTGACGTTGGTGCGCACGTTGTATCGGTAGAGGTCGGGAGCGCCGAGCGTGTGGAACATCTCGTGGCAGAAGGTGGAGCTGCTGAAGTAGTGGCTTCCGCTGCCCTCGAGCTGCAGGTTGAAGGTGTAGACGCGCTTGTTGTTGATGTAGACCTGCCGGTCGTAGAGGCTCCACTTGTGTGGCCATAGCAGGTCGCTCCACCCGGTGTAGGTGCCCTTGAGGACGAAGCAGATGTTGTCGACATAGCCGTCGTTGTCCATGTCGATATTCAGCGAGGAGGAGACAGGGTAGTTGGCATTGACGTAGTTGACGGCGCGCTCGAGCAGGCTGAATTCGCGGAGTCGGCTCTCGGTGTCGTTGCTGTAGCCGTTGGTGTTGCTGGCGCTGTCGTAGGGCATGTAGTAGCTTCGCGGGAGGCTGTCCTGGAAGGAGATGATGGTGTTGTTGGTGGGGGTGGGGTAGTAGTGTGTGAGGATATTGATTTTGCCGTAGGATGCTTTGCGGAAATAGTTGCACATGGAGGTGGCGTTGGCGGAGGTGTCGTTGAACATGTTGTTGATGGTGGAGAAGGGGGTGGTTATCTCGGTCTCGTCGCTGAAGCGGATGAAGATGACGATGTTGTTTAGCGTGCCGTGGTTGCGTCCTGATGTCTTGGCGTTGTTGGCGATGCTGTACTCCTTAGGCACGTCGAGGCGGTGCTGCATTCGTTGCCATGTCTCGTCGTCGGGGCCTACGTTGGGAGAGAGGCCCGCCTCGGCGGGATTGTCTACGCCAGCCACGAGGTCGGTAGGCACCACCTGCCAGTGTGTGCGGTCGGTGGCAACGGTGGTGGCGTAAACCCAGAAGCCGTTGGCTGGGTTCTGGATGATGGTGAATCCGTCGGCGTCGTGCAGACGATGGTAGTACTCGTCGCCCGAGAGCAGGCAGCGCAGGGTGTCGCCGTTAGGCTGTATTCTGACAGCCGGAGCATTGAAGACAGGTGCCGTCATGGCGACGGTGGAGAAAAACAGGAATAGTGCGAATAGTATTTTTTTCATTTTTTGCCTATTTGATGCGTAATGTCATATATAACGTATTCAATATATAAATGTTGTATATATATGAAAAAAAAAGCCATCCTTGAGGATGGCTTTTTTTGTTAGAGAGTCTGCGCTGGAGGCAGGAGTCGGAAGAATGTTGTTATTTCTTGACAATCTTGACGGTGCTGACACCTTCGGTTGCGATGGCGCGGACGAAGTAGATGCCATTGGCGAGGCGGCTGATGTCGATGCTGCCAGCGTTGGCGTTCATGACGGTGCGGCCGTTGATGTCGAGGATCTGTACATTCTGGATACCTTCGCCTTCAACGTTGATGATGTTGTTGGCGGGGTTGGGGTATACATTGACAGCGATGTCGCTGACGGTGTTGATGCCAACGATGTTGTCGCTGATCTCGATGTCGTCGATGAACATGGCGTCGCCGCCCATCGGGGTGATATTGCGGAAAGCGATGCGGATGGTCTGGCCTGCATACTGGCTCATATCTATCTTGCGCTGAGCGTAGCTCTGGTTGCTGTTGCCGCTCTCGCTAAAGAGCACGGTGTTGAAGTCGGCGAAGGCGGTGCCGCCGTTGGAGACGCGGACTTCATAGTTGGTCTGGATGTTCTGGTACTCGCTCATCATGACGAAATAGCCCAGCTCGTAGTTGCTGGCATTGGTGGGCATGGTGATGGCGGGAGAGATGGCCCACTGGTCGACATCGAAGTCGTCGCTATAAGCGCCAGCGAGGCAGTGTTCGCCGTCGTGAGCATAGTTGTAGACTTCTCCCTGATAGGTGAATGGTTCGATGACGGAGAAGCCGTTGGAACCGTTGTCGTTGGTGACGAAGTTCCAGCACTGGGTGTTGCCTTCGAAGTTTTCAATCCAAGGAGCGTTGATGGTCTCGCAAGAGTAGGCGTTGACGGTCATCTGAGCGGGAGCGCCTGCGCCTTCGTTGTTGGAGGCTGTGACGGAGACGGTGTGGTTACCGCTGGTGGTGAAGGTGTAGGTCAAGGTGTTGCCGTTAGCACTTTGAGCGGTGCCGTCGACAGTCCAAGCATAGGAAGTGGCGGTGCCGCTGGTGGCGGTGAAGGTGGCAGGCTGGTTGACCTCTACGTAGGCGGGACCGTCGAGGATGACGGAGGGAGCGGAGAGAGCGTTGACCTTGATGCCGTTGAAGAGGATGACGTAGCCGCCGTCGCAGTCGTAATGACGGAAGGCCACTTTGAAGTCGCCGCTAATGCTGTTGGGTATTGCAACGGCGCGGGGCTGCAGAGCGGTAGCCATGTTGGCAGTGAGGGTTTCGCTGAAGAGCTCGACGGTGTCGTTGCCGCTAAGGATGTAGACGGTGTAGTGGTCGGCGGGATAGTCGGCAGTATAGGGAGCGACATTCCATTCGACCTGATAGGAACCGGTGGTGGGCATTTCAATGGAGGGAGTGACGAGCCAGTTGTCCTGATCAAGAGGCATCATCATGCCGAAGAAGCTCTGAGCGGACATGGAGTAGACAAACTGTCCGGCATTGAGGGTGTCCCATCCTTCGTAGTCCCAGCAGGGAGTGAAACCGTTGGAAAAATCGGCGGTGAAGGGAATGGACAGTGTCTCGCAAGCATAGGCTACGAGGTTGATGGTGTCGAAAGTGGAGCCGACAGTGTTGTAGGCTTCAGCGACGACGGAGTGGTCACCGGCGGTGGCGAAGGAGCATACGAAAGTCTCGGAGTTCTCGCTGGGGATCATCATGTTGTCGACATACCAGCGGAAGTTGTTGACGTCGCTGGTGGCGGTGAAGGTGACATTCTCGTTGGTGCGCACCTGAACGGGACCTTCGAGAGCGATTACGGGAACTTCAGGTCCGCCGATGCGGATGTCGTCGAGCAGTACAGCATATTCGTCGCTGCAGTTGTAGTGACGGAAGGCGATGTAGATGGTCTGACCGGTGTAGCTTGCGAGGTTGACGCTGTGCTTGACCCAGTCGGCGGAGCAGGTGCCGCTGTAGACGGGCGTGGTGGCTGCGAGAGCGGCGGTGTCGTCGGAGGTGCCGATGTAGACGCTGTAGTAGTCGTTGGCATAGCTGGAGCTGTAGGCTTTCTCAAACCAGGAGAGCAGTAAGTTGGTGTTGGAACCTATGACCATGGCGGGGAAGATCATCCAGTTGTCGGGATAGAGCACGCCGCTCTGATAGGAGAAGGAGGCGAGTGCGGTGGAGCCGTTGACGCCGTAGCCGGCCATGGTCATCCAGTTGTTGCCGTCGCCGTCACCGTCGATGATGGAGAAGCAGTCGAGGAGGCTTTCGGTCTCGCCGTCGAGGATGTAGGGGAAGGAGGTTATTTCGTCGCAGTCGAAAGCGTTGACGAAGATTGTGTCGTGGCTGGTGCCGACGCTGTTGGTGGCGCTGGCGGCAACGAAGTGGCTACCTGTAGTGGTGAAGGTGTAGGAGAGGGTGTTGCTGGTAGAGGGGAAGTAGGAGTTGCCGTCGACATTCCAGGAGATGGTGGCGACGTCGCTGGTGGCTGTGAAGGTGGCAGCAGAGTTGATGCGTACAGAGGTGGGACCGTTGAGGCTGAGCTCGGGCATGGCGGAGCCGCCGACACGGATGTCGTCGATGTTGAGATACCACATATCGGTGCAGTCGTGGTGACGGAAAGCGATTTGGATGGTCTGGCCGGCATAGGAGGACAGATTGACAGTTCTCTTGATCCAGTCGGCGGTGGCGGTGTCTTTGAACACGGCGGTTGTGGCGGTGAAGTTGGCCACGGTGCGGCCGGTGGTGCAGATGTAGACGCTATAGACTTCGTCGACATAGCTGGGGTCTTGACCCTTGACATACCAGGAGAGAGAGAAGTCGCTGGCGTTGGTGGGGAGCGTGAAGCTGGGGAGAATCAACCAGTTGTCGGGATAGAGGGGGGACTGGCTGTTGCCGTCGTAAGAGGCGGAGCTGACAAAGCCTGCGCTGGCGTTGTGGCCGGCACCCTGATTGTAGAGGTAGGCTGCTGACCAGTTGAAGCCGTCATTGTCGTTGTCGATGAGAGTGAAGGACGACGGTATGGTGCCATTGTCAAAGCCTTCAGTCCATGGGAAGGTGCTGATGGTGTCGCCGGTGGCTTTGCTGTTGCTGGCTTTCTGGATGGAGATTCTGTCGGGCTTCATCATGGAACGCTCTTTGGCGTTTCTGACTTTGCTGACATCTGCTCGGTACTGCTGAGCGAAGCTGAAGGAGGCTGTCAGTAGCAGAGCGACGAGTGTTGTAAGGATTTTTTTCATTGTATGTTAGTTTATTGGATTAAATTATTCTAATCTGAAATGAAAGAGCAGTCGTCAGATGCTCATCTCTTGTAGGAAGCGGACGCTGCTGTGGATGTGACGGTACATGACCTCGTCGATGTCGACGAAGTTGACCTTCTGTCGGAAGTCGTTGAAGAGTTTCTCGATGAAGGGGCTGCTCTTGAGGCCTTCCTGATGGCGGAAGTCGAGAGCCTGTGCGGCGTTGAATAGTTCGATGGCGAGTACTCGTTCGACGTTCTCCATGACGCGGTAGCATTTGGTTGCTGCGTTGCCGCCCATGCTGACGAGGTCTTCCTGATTCTGGCTGCTGGGGATGCTGTCGACGCTGCATGGGGTGCAGAGTTGCTTGGTCTGGCTGACGATGGCTGCTGCGGTGTACTGCGGAATCATGAAGCCGCTGTTGAGGCCTGGCTTGGCGACGAGGAATGAGGGGAGACCGCGCTTGGCGTCGATGAGCTGATAGGTGCGTCGTTCGCTGATGGCGCCGAGTTCGGCGACAGCGATGGCGAGGAAGTCGAGCACCATGGCGAGAGGCTCGCCGTGGAAGTGGCCGCCGCTGATGACCATGTCCTCATCGGGCAGGACGATGGGATTGTCGGTGGTGGAGTTGATTTCGGTCTCGACGACGCTGGCGACGTAGGCGATGGTGTCCTTGGCGGCGCCGTGTACCTGCGGAGCGCAGCGGAAGCTGTATGGGTCTTGAACGTGTTCTTTGTGGCGGCGGATTATCTCGCTGCCGTCGGTGTAGCGTCGCACAGCTTCGGCTGTCTGCAGCTGACCTTTGTGTGGGCGTACCATGTGGAGGCTCTCGAAAAAGGGCTCGATGCGACCGTCGAAGGCGTCGAGGCTGAGGCTGAGAATCATGTCGGCCTGGGCGCTGAGACGCTGTGCCTTGAGGAGGCTCCAGACGGCGTAGCTGCTCATGAACTGTGTGCCGTTGAGGAGGGCGAGACCCTCTTTGCTCTGTAGTTCTATGGGTTGCCAGCCCTTGGCGGCGTAGACTTCGCTGGCTTGGCAACGACGACCTTTCCAGTATACTTCGCCCATGCCGAGAATGGCGGGGAGCATGAGGTTGGCGAGCGGACAGAGGTCGCCGCTGGCGCCGAGGCTGCCCTGCTGGTAGACGACGGGCAGGATGTCGTCGTTGAAGCAGTCGACGAGACGCTGGACGGTCTGTAGCTGAGCGCCGCTGTAGCCGAAGCAGAAGTTCTGAGCTTTGAGGAGGAGCATGAGACGCACGACCTCTTGCGGCACTTCGTCGCCGACGCCGCAGGCATGGCTCATGACGAGGTTCTTCTGGAGCTGGCTGAGTTGCTCCTTGCTGATGCTGATGTTGCAGAGACTGCCGAAACCGGTGGTGACGCCGTAGATGGGTTCCTTCTGGCTTTCCATCTTGTGGTTGAGGTAGTTGCGGCATTTCTCAATGCGTCGTTTGGCTTCGTCGCTGAGAGCGAGGGTGGCATGGTTGTCTATTATTTCTTTGATGCGCTGAAGAGTCAGCGGAGTATCGGGAGTGATATTGTGTATCATATTAATTTTGAATTTTGAAGGCTAAATTATGAAATATAACCTTAAAAATTAATTCTGAATTACGAAGGCTGAATTATTACCTTAACTTTGACTTTAACCTTTGAAAGAATTTTGAGATTTAGGTAAGTCCGGATTATTTCTTCTTGGCGAGGCTTTCGAGGGCGGTGTCGGCGATGTTGTCGTCGACGAGGATGCGGCCGCAGTGTTCGCAGACGATGACCTTCTTGTGCATCTTTATTTCGGTCTGACGCTGTGGAGGGATCTTGCTGAAGCAGCCGCCACAGGAGTCGCGGTCGATGGTGACGACGGCGAGACCGTTGCGTGCGGCCTGGCGGATGCGCTTGTAGGCAGAGAGGTAGCGTGGCTCGATGTATTGCTCCTGCTCGGCTGACTTGGATAGGAGGCGTTTCTCGTCCTTCTCGGTCTCGCTGATGATGTCGTCGAGTTCGTTCTTCTTCATCTCGAGGTCTTTGCGGCGGTTTTCGAGCATCTGGTTGGCGGCGGTGATGTGTTGCTGGATTTCGGAGATGCGAGCGGTATACTCTTTCAGATGGCGGTTGCAGAGCTGAATCTGCAGGTCTTTGTATTCTATCTCCTTGTCGATTGCGCCGAACTCGCGGTTGTTGCGCACATTCTCCTGTTGCTTCTGATACTTCTTGATCATCTCGGTGTACTCAGCGATCTCGTTTTTCTCTTTAGCTATCTTGAGGTTGGTCTCGGAGATTTCGGTGTTGAAATTGTTGATGCGTGTTTCGAGGCCAGCAATCTCGTCCTCAAGGTCTTGGATGGCTTGAGGGAGTTCGCCACGGATGATTTTGATCTTGTCGATTTCGGAATCGACGGCCTGAAGGGTGTAGAGAGCGATGAGGCGCTTTTCGACTGCGAGGTCAGCATCAGACTGCTGTTTGACGTTGTCCTGCAATTCTTCTGGTGTTACAGGCGTTTCTTGAACGGCTTCTTTTTTCGATGAGACTTTTTTTGCCATGAGTATGATTGAAATTTAAATGATTAGTCTTTTTTTGGTGTGGGAGTGAGAAAAGGTTTGTGGTATAGAGTTTTTTGTACGTGTTTTTGTGTTTTTGTTCTATATATTGTGATGCTGTATTTTTGTTTAATGTATTATAATATAATTATATATATTGAACAAAGCTGTTTCCTTGTTCTGAAATTCGGCAGGCAAAGTTAGTAAATTTTTCTGAAATGATTTTATGTAATAAATCTTTTGCAAATTGTTCGCTTTCGTAGTGGCCTATGTCGGCGACAATGAGATGGTTGTCGTCGGTGGGGAAATCGTGGTATTTCAGGTCGGCTGTGAGGTAGATGTCGGCGCCACAAGCTCGGGCGTCGCCGATGAGGAAGCTGCCTGCGCCACCGCAGAGTGCTACAGTCGCGACGGGCAGTGCCAGACGCTGTTCGCTGGCGGAGGAGATGCGTATGGTGGGCAGGTGTAGCAACTCCTTGACTTTGAGGAGAAAATCGTGTGTGGAGAGAGGGTCGGAGAGTTTGCCAACCAGTCCGGCGCCGATGTGCGGATGAGGATTGCAGAGAGGCATGAGGTCGATGACGGGTTCCTCATAGGGGTGTGCTTTGCGCAGTTGTTGCAGCATAACATGCTCTATACGATGCTCGTAGATGGCTTCGATGCGTGTCTCGTTCTCGTGATGCTCTTCGCCAATAGTGCCACAGAAGGGGTTGCATCCGTCGCCGGCGCGGAAGGTGCCGACACCGTCGCTGTTGAAGCTGCAATGGTCGTAGCTGCCGATGCATCCTGCGCCGACGGAGAAGAGAGTCTGGCGGATGCGGTCGGCGTAATCGCGTGGTACATAGGTTATGACCTTGCCCAAAACGCCACCGAGAGGTCTGAGAATATGACGGTCGTTCAGTCCCAGACGGTCGGCCAGAATGCCATTGACGCCCCACTCCATGTTGTCGAGGTTGGTGTGGGCGGCATAGACGGCAATGTTGTGTTGCGCGAGACGCAAGAGCATGTGTCCGGTGGCGTTGTTGCTGGTAATCTTTTTGATGCCACCGAAGATGAGCGGATGGTGGCTGACAATGATGTCGGCATTGATGGCGATGGCCTCGTCGACCACTGTAGGAGTCACGTCGAGAGAGACCAGCGCGGAGTGGACATCGCTGTCGAGGTCTCCGACGATGAGGCCTGCGTTGTCGTAGTTTTCCTGATAGACAGGAAGAAGGATAGAGTCAAGATAGTCAGTTAATATGCGTAGTTTCATGGTTCTTATTTTTTGGTATGGTTTAGATGATTCGTTTTTTCGCTTTGACAGGTAGCAGAGGTGCGCCATCGGCTCGTCCGACAACCCTTATTCCACGGCCTCGACTATGTCTCTTTGACGGTGCAAAGGTATAAATTATCCACGATATGGCAATGAATACTGTGTCATATTGTTGAAATCTATTAATTTATTTTAGAAATTATAACCTGTTGATTATTATTATGTTTTATGTGCTTCACATCTTCTTTATCACAATGCAAATATGCATATAATTTTTGACATAATCAAATGATTAATAAATTTTTAATTTGTAACTCCCACCTCATAGAAAAAAAAGTATGCAAAGTTAGATGTTTTTTTCAAAGGAGAGATTTTTTCGGAAAAGAAACAATTTTTTATGATGATTTTTGTTACTTTTGCGTTTTACAATAGAGATATACGACAATGAAGAAGTGGCTCAAAATCATATTGATAATAGTTGCATCGCTGGTGGCATTAGTTGCCGTGGCGCTCGTTTTGGTATCGCCCGTGGCGAAGGGATATGTGAACCGCCATGGCAAAGAGCTCATAGGGCGGGAGATACATGTGGACAAACTGCGAGCGGGAGTGTTGCGTGGCAGGGTGCGCATATACAATCTGGAGGTCATGGAAGATGATGACCAGACGGTATTCTTCTCGTTCGACACGCTGGATGTGTCGGTGAAGTTGCGCAAACTGCTACGTCAGGAGCTGTACGTCAGGCATATAACGCTGGCAGAGCCACGTGTGAGGATTGTGCAGGATGGGGATAAATTCAACTTCAGCAGTATAATAGATCATTTTAAATCGGACGACGACGAGCCAGATGATGACACCACATCGTCGGACTGGAGTCTGGGATTCTACAACATACGTCTTAGCGAGGGCGAGGTGCTGTACGCCGACTCGCGGTTGTCGAACGAATGGGACTTGAAGAATCTGAATATCAAGATTCCAGGAGTGTATTTTGACGGGTCGGAGAACACGGATGCTGGCATTACGTTGCAGATGGCCGACGGAGGGACGTTGCGTACCGACGCATCGCTGAACATGGACAACAACGAATTTGCAGTGGACCTTGACCTTGAGCAATTTGCCATCTCGAATGTGAAGGCCTACCTGACCGACGTGATGAACGTGGGGCGTTTTGACGGCATGCTCAATGCGAACATCGACGTGAAGGGCAACCTGAGCGACATCATGAAGATGGTTTTCTCGGGCGAGGTGACGTTGAAGGATGTTGATGTGGAGGACAACAAGGGCGTCGATGTGCTTGCCTTCTCAAACTTGGCGATGAAGGTGAACGGTATCAGCCTTGACGATAACAGATACGACATCAAATCGTTAGCCCTTGACGGGCTGGTGTCGCATTTTGACATATTGGCAGACGGCAACAACTTCTCGCGTCTCTTCGACGTGAAAAAGGCCCATAACGACCTGCCAGAGGTGGAGGAAGAGCCGGCCGAGCAGGAGGGCGCAAAGCAGCAGACGTCGCCGAAGCCGTTCAACCTGAAGGTGGGCAGTTTCGCCATCAACGACGCACAGTTCACCATAAATGACTATACACTGCCCGATGAGTTTAGTTTTCCTGTCAAGAAGTTGAATATCAAGGCAGACGATGTCTCGTCGACGGGCGACAACAATGCGCGCGTCAGCGCACAGCTGCCACATGGTGGCACGGCGATGGTGCGCTGGCACGGCAACATCAACGAATGGAAGAAGTCGCAGAACTTGATGCTAAATATCAAGAACTTGCAATTGAAAGACTTGTCGCCATACGCGGTGGCCTATCTGGGACATCCGTTCACCGACGGCACCTTCTCGTTCACGAGTGAGAACAGCATACAATACAGCCAACTCAACGGTCGCAACATGCTTGACCTCTACAACCCCGAGGTGGGTGAGAAGCGCAAAGATGTTGACGCGAAGGTCAACCTGCCCCTAAAGGCCGCGCTGTATGTGCTGAAAGACAAGGACGGCAAGGTGCAGTTTGACGTGCCTGTGTCGGGCAATATCGATTCGCCAGAATTCTCGTATATGAAGATAGTGTGGAAGACGCTGGGCAACCTCGTGGTGAAGGTGGCGACATCGCCGTTCCGCGCTGTGGCTAAGGCACTTGGCAAGGACGGCGAGCTGGATTTCATAGCCTTCGACGCACAGCGGGCACAGTTCAACTCGGAGCAGTACAGCACGCTGAACAAGATAGCGGAAGTGCTTCAGTATGATACAAATATAGTTGTGACGCTGACGCCGCAGATAAACATGGAGCAGAGCCACAAGGCTCAAAGCCTCTACCTGCTGAAAGAGGAATACTATATCTCGCGTCACCCCGAGAAGGCCAACGGCAAGGTGCCGCCGCAGGTATACCTGTTTGACGAGGTGAGCGCTGTGACGGTGAAAGACACGGCCTTTGTGAATTTCTTGATAAAGAAGGGTATAAACACAAAGCGGCCTATGGAACGTGACGTGCAGCGTTTGGCGGAGAAGCTGTATCCGAAGGATGCTGCCGTCAGCAGCCTCGAGGTGCTGGCGGGATACCGCAACGACTACTTGAAACGATTCTTCAATGAGCAGGGCTTATCGTCTTCACGTCTGAAGGTTTCACAGTTTGAGACATCGACGACGAGGACTGGATATGTCATCAATTCGGAGGTTGAAGGCGAGGCAGAGTACGACTATGAATCGGACTATGAAATATCGTATGAGTAAAAAAATGATTGTCAATAAATAAGAAACAAAATGGGAATAGGGAAATGGATTCTCACCGGTCTTGGATGGTCGATGTTGGGCCCTATCGGTGGAATAATCGGATACCTGATAGGCAGAGGAATAGAGAACGCGCAGTACGCGGGCCGAATAGGCTCGGGCTCGTCGACATACAGCAGTGGAGGTCAAGGCGGTAGCCGCCGGTACCAGAACACCGGCAGCAACGACGACCTGTCGGCGGCACTGCTGGTGCTTATCACGGCGGTGATGAATGCCGACAATATGGTGAGGAAGAGTGAACTGGACCTTGTGAAACGCTTCTTGGTGAGCAACTACGGCGAGGAGCGTGCCAAAGAGATGCTGCTGCGCATCCGCGAGATGGGCCGCAACAAGATTCCGGTGGAGGATGTGTGCCTTCAGATAAAGCAGAATACGGACTACACGACGCGCTACCATATGCTGGACTTCCTGTTCAGCATAGCTGACGCTGACGGTGAAATATTGATGGCGGAGCATACGTTGCTGCACACCATTAGCAACCGTCTGGGTATCAATGCGCGAGACTATCTGTCGATAACGGCTCGTCACACCTCGTCGCGCTATGGCGGCTACAGTGGTTACGGTGGCGGCTCGACAAGCAGTGGCACGACGAGCGGCCGCGACCCGTACAAGGTGCTGGGCCTTGAGAGTACGGCGACCGACGAGGAGATAAAGAAGGCGTACCGCCGGCTTGCGATGAAGTACCACCCCGACAAGGTGGAAGGCATGGGCGAGGAGGTGAAACGCAACGCCGAGGCTCAGTTCCGCGAGATAAACGAGGCATACGAGACGCTCAAGAAAGAGCGCGGGATAAAATAAGATTTTTATTGAATATTAATAAGATGTGCCGAATCAGCTAATCCGGCACATCTTTTTTTGAATTATGTTTTTTGTCAAGCCAGTCGCTCGGCCATTTCGACGATGGTGCCGTATAGTTCCAGACGGTCGGTCCATTTGCTGTCGATGGAGGAGAGGCCGAGACGTGCTGTTGTGGTGGTTGATGATACCTTCGGCGGTGAAGAGAGTCATCTGGGTGTCGTCGGAGATGGGGGCCTTTCCCGTCTGGGGATCGGTTTCGAGGTTGGTGATGCCCCTTTCGCCATAATGTGAGAAAATCTTGTTTTCACCGTAGAACTCAATGGCATAGCCTAGCGCGTCGCCTATGGCGCCGCCGACGAGGCTGCCGCGGATAAGGTCGTTTTCAGTCATTTGGCCGTTTTGCTGTTTTAGGATTGAAAATATAACTTGAAAAACAAAATATATTTTGCCAATCTCTGAAAAATTCATAATTTTGTAAACTGTTTTGTTTTTGTAATAGAAATGTAATTAATAATAAATCAAAATAATAGAATAATGAAAACTACTCCTTACACAGATTTACACATCAGTTTGGGCGCCAAGATGGCTGAATTCGCAGGCTACAACATGCCCATCCAGTACACCGGTCTCGTCGAAGAGCACAACAATGTGCGCAACAACGTTGGCGTGTTCGACGTGAGCCACATGGGTGAGTTCCGCGCCAAAGGCCCTATCGCCAAGCACTTCATGCAGTATGTCACCACGAACAATGTCGAGGACCTCTTCGACGGCAAGGTTCAGTACACATGCCTTCCCAACGGTCAGGGTGGCGTGGTGGACGACATGCTGGTCTACCGCGTGCATGACGACGAGTATTTCATGGTTCCCAACGCCGCCAACATCGACAAAGACTGGGCGTGGATGAGCCAGATAGCCGACAAGATGGGCATGGAACTCGGCAAGGACTTCGTCAACGAGAGCGAGCAGTGGGCACAGCTGGCCGTTCAGGGTCCTAACGCTCTGAAAGCTATGCAGAAGCTGACCAGCGAGAACATCGTTGATATGGAGTACTACACCTTCAAGATCCTCACCTTCGCAGGCATCCCCAACATCATCCTCAGCACCACTGGCTACACCGGAGCCGGCGGATGCGAGATCTACATTCCGCGCGAGAAGGCCATCGAGGTCTGGAACGCTGTTTTTGAGGCTGGTAAGGAGTTTGGCATCATGCCTGCCGGTCTGGGTTGCCGCGACACCCTGCGTCTGGAAAAGGGCTTCGCACTCTACGGCCATGAGATGGATGACACTATCAGTCCGCTGGAGGCTCCTCTGGCCTTCATCGTCAAGCTGAAAGCTGAGAACAACAACTTCATCAACAAGGAACTCCTCCTCGCCCAGAAGGCCGCTGGTTTCAAACGCAAAGTGGCTGGTTTCGAGATGGTAGACCGCGGTATCGCCCGCAATGGCTACGAGGTGTGCGACGCCGAGGGCAACAAGATCGGCGAAGTCCGCTCGGGCAGCCCCAGTCCTTCGACCGGCAAGAACATCGGCACTGCCCTCATCAAGGCCGAGTACGCCAAGGCAGGCACCGAGATATACATCAAGATCCGCGAGAAACTCCTCAAGGCCATCACCGTCAAGATGCCGTTCTACGAGGGTTAAAAGGATAAGACTATGTGCACCATATCCCTTACATACGACCAGAACAACGCCCTCGCCCAGCGCAAGCTGGATGAACTGTTGAAGTCCGGTCTGTTCAAGCGGACCGAGACCGTTGCCGACCGCGAGTTGCGTGAACTGGAGCGTCGCATGGATGCCTACGAGCGTGGTATGATTGACACAGTCCCGCAGGCGGAAGTCCACGACCGTGTAATGGCTTCGATATGCAGGTAGAGTGGCTTACGGCAGCGGTGGACGACCTGCGTGAGATTGCCCGTTGTGTGGCGCTGAACTTCGGTTATGTCACAGCCGAGCGGACAGTTGCCTGTGTAATAGAAGAGACCTGGCGACTGGCCGACTTCCCCGAGATAGGGCGTCTTTGTGATGAGTACGATGGCTCGCGCAGGATTTATCGCGCTTTGAACACGCGCCACGACCGCATCGTCTACACAGTCACTGCCGAGAGAGTCCTCATAGTGGCCGTCTTCGACAGTCGACGAGACCCAGATTCTTTGACTGCTCTATTGAAGGAAAGGGATAGTTTGAATCAATAGTGCATGGATATGAAAGAGAGTGGCTTGCACCGACAGGTGCAAGCCTCTCTCTTTTTCGGATTGGGAAATACGCTGCAACGTATTTGTAATCATACGTTATTTAATATAAGGATTTGTAATCCGAAACAATACTCATCGTTAGTCAAATTGCCAGTTTTCACGGATTACAAATCCTGATAAAAAGAAGTGTCGGATTACAAATCCGCCACAACGGGTCCTGATAAAAAGAAGTGTCGGATTACAAATCCGCCACAACGGGTGTATTTCAATCATCTATGTAATAATAGATATAACAACCATTCTCTGTGGATCCAAAATCAATTGTTGTCTTCTAATGGAGGTCCTGAGAATTACCTTGTGGAGGAGAAACAGACAACAGCCCCACGCTATACGCGCGAAGCCGTCATACTCTCACTTGCTCCACATGAAAATTTCTCAGGTTTCCATTAGCAAGACGAAGATACAACGCTTCGTGATTTCGCTCTGAAATCGACTGCAAAAGTACGACATTTTTTCATGTGGGAAAATTATTTTCGCATGTGATGAAAAAAAGATATTTTTGCAGACTTGAAAGATGAATGTAATATATAGTTATACTATAGAATATCAATATTATAGTGTTTAATATCTTTTGAAAATCGATACAAGTATGAATATTGAAGAATATATTATTGCCCGTGTCAATGTGCTGATGCACACTCAGGATGCCGCCATTGTGAAGCGGCTGGAGGGAGGAATGAGCAACTATACCTATGTCGTCGCCACGCGTGGCAAGAAATACACATACCGTGTGCCTGGCAAATATGCAGAGAAGTTTGTCGACCGCGTAGAGGAATGGGACAACATACAGGAAGTCAATCGTCTGGGACTGAACAATGCCACATCATACGTCGAGATTATCTCGGGCGAGAAGCTGGCGGAATATGTGGAGGGTACTATTCTGAGCGACACCGACGTGGTGAGCTACAACCGGATGTCGGTCGAGGCACTGAAGAAAATCCATAACAGCGACTTGCATTTCCGTGACTACAACGCTTTTGGCCGTTTGGCTGATTATGAGCGTTATTGTCGTGAAACGGGATTCACGCACCCCAAAGAGTATACCTCTCTCAAAGCCAAGCTGGAGGAGATGCGTGACCGTCACAGCGATGTGCCTCATGTGCCGTGCCATTGTGACTATCAGCCTACTAATCTGGTTGTCAATGGTGACAAACTGTATGTGCTTGACTGGGAGTATGCTGGCATGAACGACCCCTTCTACGACATAGCCTGCTACGGCAATGCTGGTTTCGAAAAAGCCCTCTCGTTCTTGGAGGCTTATGTGGGTCACAAGCCTACCAGCGAGGAGCTGCGCCGCCTCTACTTCCATCGTTCGTTCCAGTGCCTCCAGTGGTACAATGTCGCCATCTTCAAAGACCGCGTGGGGCTTAGTGCGGATCTCAATATGGACTTCAACAATGTGGCCGCTTTCTTCTTCGGAATGGTGCGCGACCTTGCGGCACAGTACGATACGCTGTAAGGAGGAGTTGTTATGAAAAGAGCGCTTCTTATGGCTGTGGCGTTGGTGCTGATTGGTTGTTCGCAAAAGCAGTCTGCCTCGACCGAGCCGATACCCGCCGCGCCCAATTATGCGGACAGCACGCAGTGGTACATCGTGGACCGAGAGGGTGGGGCGGACCTCTTCTACATCATCTCGACCGAGACGGTGGACCACCTCGTGGATGGTGACACTTGCCACTATGCCGACACACGCGACGAGGCTATACGCGAGGCTATGCTGAGCGAGATGGTAGGCGTCGACAAACTGCTGTCGGGAGGGCTGAACTACTTCTCGCCCTACTATCGGCAATGTTCACTTGAGAGCTTTAGCAACGAGGACACCATGACGCGGCGCTTGACGCTGGCGTTGGGCGACGTGCGAGAGGCCTTCGGGCACTATATCAAATACAGGAACAACGGCCGCCCCTTCATCCTTGCGGGGTTCAGTCAGGGCGCTATCGCCCTCATCGACCTGCTGAAAGAGATGGACGATGAGACATACAGCCGTCTGGTGGCGGCATACGTCATTGGTTGGAAGGTGAGCGACGGCGACCTGTCGTCGACGTCGCACATAGTCCCTGCCCGCGACAGTGGCGACGTCGGGGTGACGGTGTGCTACAACTCGGTGCGCGACAACGGCTGTGCCATACCGCTGCTGAGCGATGGCAACCGCGTGGCCATCAATCCCGTGAACTGGCGATGCGACGGAGCACCGGCACTGCTTATTGACCCGCGCAATGGCGACACCCTCACAGTGGCGCTCGACACAGCGTCGCTCCTGCTGCATGTGGGCGGATATAGCCGCGACGACTATATGCTTCCGCTTATAGGGCGTGAAGGCAACTACCACCGTCTGGAGATGTCGCTCTATAGCGACTGCCTGCGTCGAAATATGGACTATAGAAGTCGTAAATTATAACCGTGACCTTGGATTTTTTTTTCATTTTTGATGTGTATTAGTTGTTGTTGTTTTTCTTTTTGAGCAGACAATACTCTATTAGGGTCATCAGGCCAGCACCAAACAGAACCACAAGAATGTCAAGCAGGACAAGCCTAAGTGTCACGTCATAGTGTCCAAGCCAATAGGTTATTGCTACCACAGCCGTAAGGATAACGACGCTTCCGATAAAGGATTCAATCAGTTTTTTCTTCATGATGTTTGTTTTATGTTGTTATACATTTCGAGTTGTTCTACTATAATAGACGCACGAAGGGGGTCAAATCTTACAGGTTGTTGAAAAAAAACACCCCGCCGCAGCATTGCGGCAGATGCAGGCAATTGAATTAAAAACAAAAAGGAAAGGCTCCCTACGATTACCTGTGCAAATCGTGAGGGGTGACTATCAGCGAGTTATGAGCATTGTTCAGCATCGTCCCGTTTTCGTTTCACACTGCAAATATACACATTTCCCGCCACATAGAAAAATATTATTTCCCTATGTCGGGAAAAGTTTGTATCTTTGCAACCACAAACAAACTTAAAAATCAACATTTAAAACAGACACAATATGAGCGTTATCAAACCTTTTAAAGGATTCCGCCCCCCGGTGGACATCGTCGAGAAACTGGCTTCGCGTCCCTACGACGTACTGAACAGCGAAGAGGCCCGCGTGGAATGCGAGGGCAACCCCTACAGCCTGCTTCATGTCACCAAGGCCGAAATTGACCTGCCCAAGGGTACCGACGAGCACTCGCCTGAAGTCTACCTTCAGGTTGTGAAGAACTACAACATGTTCAAAGACCTCGGCTGGCTTGTGAAGGACGAGGAGGAGAAACTCTATATCTATGCTCAGAGCATGAACCCCAAGGATGCCAACGCCAAATGGCAGTATGGCATCGTGGCCTGCGCCTACAGCGAGGACTACGTCAACAAGGTCATCAAGAAACATGAGTTGACCCGCAAGGACAAGGAGGAGGACCGCATGAAACACGTGCGCATCACCAACGCCAACGTCGAGCCTGTGTTCTTCGCCTATCCCGCAGTGGCCCGCATCGACGAGATAGTGGCTAGCGTCACCGCCAAGAAACCCATCTACGACTTCATCGCCAAAGAGGACGGCTTTGGCCACCGCTTCTGGGTCATCGACGACAAGGCAATGATTGCCGAGCTCGTTGATCTTTTCGACAAGAAAGTCCCCGCCATGTATATTGCCGACGGCCACCATCGCAGCGCCGCCGCCGCCCTTGTGGGACAAGAGAAGAAGGAGCAGAACCCACACCACACTGGCAAGGAGGAGTACAACTACTTCATGACCGTCATCTTCCCTGACAACCAGCTCAACGTCATCGACTACAACCGCGTGGTGAAAGACCTCAACGGCCTCAGTGGCAAGGAATTCTTCGCCAAGCTGGCCGAGAACTTCGACATTGAGTGCAAGTGCGACTGCACAAAGAACGGTGGCAAGTGCGAGTGCGAACTGCCCTGCCACTGCGAATGCAGCCAGGAGTACAAACCCAGCAAGCTGCACAACTTCTCGATGTACTTCGAAGGCGTCTGGTACAGCCTCACCGCCAAGCCCGGCACCTACAATGACAACGACCCCATCGGCGTGCTCGACGTCACCATCCTCTCCAACCTCGTGCTGGACAAGGTGCTCGGCATCAAGGACCTCCGCACCGACAAGCGCATCGATTTCGTCGGCGGTATCCGTGGCCTCGGCGAGCTGAAGCGTCGCGTCGACAGTGGCGAGATGAAGGTTGCTTTCGCCCTCTATCCCGTCAGCATGAAGCAGATCATTGACATTGCCGACACCGGCAACATCATGCCCCCGAAGACCACCTGGTTCGAGCCCAAACTGCGCTCCGGCCTCGTGATCCACGAGCTCTGCTAAGCTATAGACTTACAGATTAAAGAAGCAAGGACATCCTCACGGATGTCCTTGCTTCTACGTTTTAATTGGTGAGCATATAGTGGGTATTTCGTCCTCCAGATGGCGCTTTGACAAGCACCCCCTTTTCTATCAGCGATGTGATGTCGCGTAACGCTGTGTCGGGAGAACAATGGCATATCTTAGCCCATTTGCTGCTTGTCAGCGGCCCTTCGAAACCGTCATATAGGCGGTTTATAATCTTCCGTTGGCGTTCGTTGAATTCAATATCGGCATGGCCATTCCAGAATTCGGTCTTGCGCAGCACTCCACGAAGATTCTGCTCCGAAGTGGTGATGGCTGCTTCTATTCTCTGTAGAAACCACAGCAGCCATTCTGTGATGTCCATATCGCCACTGGTTGTATGTTCAAGTATGGCGTAATAGTCTTTACGGCTTTTAAGTATTTCCGCCGAAACACTGTAACATTGCATTTCCGTTCCTCGGGCTATGAGCAAATCTGTCAATGTCCGTGTCAAGCGCCCATTGCCGTCATCAAAGGGATGCACTGCCACAAACCACAAGTGTGCTACTGCGGCTTTCAATAGTTGATTGGCGGGCTGATCACCATTAAACCAGTGCATAAAACGGTCCATTTCATGGGGAACGACTGATGAGGGTGGGGCTTCATAGTGCACCCGTTCTTTCCCCAGGGCTCCGGACACCACCAGCATGGGTTCGTCGCCCTGACGCCAGTCCGCGACAGTGATGCGATACATACCACTACGCCCTGTGGGGAACAATGCGGCATGCCAGTTGCATAGACGATTCTTGTCGAGCGGCATGTTACAATTCTTTACTGCATCTACAGCCACTTGCACGACACCTTCGATGTAATGGTCGCTGCTGCCAGCCGACGGCATATTGACACCCAGGTGACGAGCTATTGACGACCTTACAGAGTCTCGGTTAAGAAGCTCTCCTTCAATCTCCGATGAACGTACTACATCTTCGGTCATAGACTCCAGGGTAGTCTGTTTCTGCATATCAAAACCCAGTACCGAAAGCATTCCAAGTAATCTTGCTTGGTGTTCTTGCACCGAATTTAAGAGGGGAGCTACTTGTGTGTCGTTCCACCTAAAGTTAGGCCAATCAGTATTTTGCCATACGTAGATGGCTTTTTTACCACTATAATTCATGCGGCAAATATACGAATTATTCTCCGCATATTTGCGGAGAATAATATATTTTTTCTCCGCAAAAAAGAACAAGAAGGTATCTAAAATATGCCTATAGGTTTTGCTCCCCTTTTGCTCATCTTTTGTTTCCCTTTTGCCTTGGTATAGGGTAACGCTATGGTTCCGATAGCGTTCCTATAGTGTACCCATACCAATGAAAAATCATGCTCATGATTGCGGGTGAATCATGAGCATGGTGTAATACTCAGTTGCCCTATTATTCTATTCCAATGCTTGGTTTAACACCGCTTTTAAACGAGGGCATTCCTCTATCTGTTCTTTGAAATGGATATGAGGGTAGCCTATCATCTCCAATGTGCCTTGAGGGGTGTCGTACGATATTGTAAGCGTTCCGCCAGTTGTCAATGCATTCATCACCAGATATGGCGGCAACATCATTCTTTTTACGCCGGTATCGGGCACATCCGCATACGTGTCTTTCTCCGTCAGCTGCTCAATGATGGCTCCCACACTGTCGGTGAACGATATCCGAAGATTGTCGATGACGGTATCGGCGTAATTGTACACAATCAGGATTGCTGTCGATAGTTCGCTGCCATCTTCCTTGGTGAACGCCAGGTTGGCAAAACGGTCTGGTGCCTGCCACGAGAGCCCCAAAATCGTGGTGTACATCAAATCAAAGTTCTCTCTGCTTGATGTGTACCATTTCGAATCTATCAAAAGATAATCTATCACCGCACAGTTGCAGCCTAATTCAAGGAGCCATGTATTGTCGTATAATATGCCACTAAAATTGCGTGCCGTAGCCCGCATCATCAATGGGAACACCGACGAGGAATCCTGCGTGATGGCATCACTAATGGTGTTCTGTAGTTGACACAACTTAGAGCAGAGCAGTTCATTGTCTGACGTGCTGTCCTCAATGAGCCTATATAGTGTATCAATCTGATCAATGATGGCCAATCGCTGAGCATTGTCAATCTCATAATCTGCGGCCCATTCCCGCAGAAAATCCGGCCATCTGGTATTGCCGCTTCCTTGCGTGCTCTTTTGCAAGGTGCCACAAGCAGAAAACACAATAGCACAGAAAACAATTACTATTACATTCCTCATGGCTCAATAAGGTTAAAATACATCACAATCCAAGTGTATTTTCCTTTCCCGATGGCTTCGGCATTCAATATGGCGTTGCCCACGCCCCCAGAAGCACTCACATGTGCACCTATATATTTTGTCATAGTATGTTTTTTAAACATTAATTACCACGAAACGACCATGAATTAATGGTCTTTAAATGTTCTGCAAAAATACACCAATTCATCGAATTGGCAAAATTAATTTGGTCACGTCATAAAAAGTGTGTAATTTTGCACTCGGTTTTAGACAAAAACCACGAGGCGTTATGCTCGACTCTTGCCTACGGAAACGTGAGAAACTTCCAATAAAAACGCAAGGACGGTATGACGGTTCGCGTGTATAGCGTGGACTGTATCCTTTTCTTCGTTTTTAGGTAATTCTCACGACCTCCGTAGGGAGAAGTGGCATACGGTGCCACGCTTCGTTTGTTATTAATTGCTCAACGCGGCACGGGAGAGTGTTAATAGTTGAACACGACACGTAATAGTGGGTTTGTTTATGAAAAAAAAATCTATTATTTTATTAGCAATTGGAATGCTTTTTACTTTTGGGGGATGTCGAGAAAATGAGAGAGAAAATGTAGAAACTTGTTATGATGATTCCTTATATGGATTAACAGTGCATAGAAGTGAAACTAATATGAATCACTCTTTTGAACTCATTTTTTTAACTAAAGAAAGAAAATATGTGGCTCTTCATTATTTTTACGACAATGGATATGTTAAAGATTATTTTGTTGTAGATAACCCTATGTTATCTGTTCTTTCAAAGACGATGGTAGAAACAAGTATTGAGGATTATGATGTATATAATGAAAACTCTTTTGGAGGTCAGAATATGACCCCAGAAGATATATTTATGTATAGATTAAGAAATGGATTGACAAGAAATTAAATTATTATATTACATGGTTTTGCAGATCAGAACTATGTTAAGAGAGGTTCGTATTGCTATGATGCTTTATAATATTAAAAATAAATATGAGCGAGAAAAATCATACTGGTTGTTTAATTGCATCATTGTTAGTCTTTGGAATGATTTTCCTTGGTATAACATTTACTATTTCTGATCATAATCCAGATTTGGATACGTTAATGACAGTTGTTGGTGTTGTTATTATATGTGTGTTTGGTTATGCCATATTTAAAGTTGATAATGACGAGTGGTAGTTGTTGTTGATAATGAGTAAAATTTGTTATCCGTTGCGTCGGATTTGCAATCCTCAAAATCAATAATTAATCAATAAGCTTTAGCTGTCTTGTCAGTTTATTATTGTCACGGCGTGTGTTCCACAGCAAGACCACCTTTAAGACATCACCTTTAGAATAGTAGAGGATTTTATGATACTTGGAGGTTAGAGCACGATATGTGATGCCACTTTCCGTATCGTGGTAATATATCCTCCCTAATTGGGGAAAGAAAGCCAACTTATCCACCTCGTCATTGATTTCATTGTTGACGTGGTAAGCAGCAGTTTCACCAAACGTGTCGACTACATACTTGAGTATTTCAAACAGGTCGTCTAAAGCACGATGACTCCATTCAATTCGCATATGAGGAAATCATTTTTTCCATCCTTTGTCTCACATCTTCGTGGGGAATGGTTTTGGCTTTGCCACTTTCAATCTCAGCCATTCGTCTCTGTGCCTCGGCTACTACTTCTGCTTTGGTGTTATATGTGCAGGGCGGTTCGGCGATGGCGGAATGTGTTAGCCCTTTCACGAGTTTATACATCTGATGTGTGGTTTATTGTTCGATTGTGTTAACTTTCTGCAAACTTGTGCAGTGCTTCCTCGTCGAGGCGCTGGATGGTCCAGTCGCTCATCGGGATGGCGCCGATGGCGCGGTAGGTCCGGAGGGCGTTTTCGTTCCAGTCAAGGCATATCCATTCCATACGGCCGCAATTGCGCTCCACGGCGAGGCGAGCCAAGTATTGCAGCAGCTGACGGCCGTAGCCGCGGCCGCGTTTCTCTGGAACGATGAAGAGGTCCTC
>Ga0310694_10001045_pt1 | contig 32779 bp, 16 predicted proteins | sample 174DNAGHGhighgp2_FD_203884 | JGI IMG/M metagenome (GOLD analysis project Ga0310694, IMG submission 203884) | Sheep rumen microbial communities from Palmerston North, Manawatu-Wanganui, New Zealand - 1742 DNA GHGhigh gp2 (v2) (version 2) | ecosystem: Host-associated > Mammals > Digestive system... | reverse complement strand
CCATCGAGTGCGACCTCTATGGCCACGTCAACAGCACTAAGATATGCGGCACAAAGATGATGAACGGCATCGGCGGCTCGGCAGACTTCGCCGCAAACGCCTACCTGACCATCTTCACTTGCGGCTCCACAACCAAAGGCGGCGCCATCTCAAGCATCGTCCCCTTCGCCAGCCACATCGACCACACCAACCACTACATCGACGCCGTCATCACGGAATACGGCGTGGCCGACCTTAGGCACAAGAGCGACATGCAGAAAGCACAAGAACTCATCAAGGTGGCACACCCCGACTACCGTCCCATGCTGCAGGATTACCTCAAGTACGCAGAGAAACGCAGCGGCCATACACACCACGAACTGGCAGCAGCCTTCGCTATGCACGACACCTTCCTGCGCAAAGGCGACATGCACCTCACCGACTTCTCAGAGTATATCAAGTAAGCTCCAGTACATCAGCACAAACGATGAACTACGAATGGAGCTATAACCCGCCTTCCGAAGCAGAACTGAAACTCGCAGGGGAAATGGCGGCAGAGCTGAAAATAAGCCCTGTCCTGGCACGTGTCCTCATCGGACGCGGCATAGACAGCGTCCAGGAAGCACGTAAGTTCTTCCGCCCCCAGCTCACCGACCTCCACGACCCCTTCCTGTATCAAGACATGCAGAAGGCCGTTAACCGCCTCAACGAAGCACTCGGACGAAAGGAACGCATCCTCGTCTATGGCGACTACGATGTAGACGGATGCACCGCCGTAGCTCTGGTCTATCGGTTCCTCCAGCAGTTCTCCAGCAATATCGACTACTATATCCCCGACCGTAACGAAGACGGATACGGCGTTTCCCATAAGGGAGTCGACTATGCACAGCAGACAGGAGTAGGACTCGTAATAGTACTCGACTGCGGCATCAAAGCAACAGAAGAAGTCGAATACGCAAAAGAAAAAGGCATCGACTTCATCATCTGCGACCATCACGTCCCAGGGCCCGAACTGCCACAAGCAGTCGCAATCCTCAACGCAAAGCGACTCGACAATACATATCCCTATGAGCATCTCTGCGGATGCGGCGTCGGATTCAAACTCATACAAGCCTTCGCCATCAGCAACGGCATAGAATTCTCAAGTCTCATACCGCTTCTCGACCTCTGCGCCATCAGCATAGCAGCCGACCTCGTACCTATTATGGGAGAAAACAGAATACTGGCCTACCACGGACTCCGGCAGCTGAACAGCTCACCAAGCACAGGAGTGAAAGCCCTCATGGAGATATGCGGACTCACCAACAAAGAGATATCGCTGGGCGACATCATATTCAAGATAGGACCACGCATCAATGCGTCGGGCAGAATGCAGACTGGCAACGAAGCCGTCGCACTGCTCATCGAGAGAGACCCCGATACGGCTAAAAAACTCGCAGAGCAAATCAATGAGTACAACGAACAGCGCAAAGACCTCGACAAAACCATGACGGAAGAGGCCAATCGCATCGTCAAAACACTTGAGCACCGACACGAGCACAAGTCCATCGTCCTGTTCAACGAGGAATGGCACCGCGGCATCATCGGCATCGTGGCATCCCGTCTGACCGAAGTCTTCTACAAGCCAAGCGTCGTCCTCACTTGTAATGAAGACGGCATGGCTACCGGCTCGGCACGAAGCGTACCGGGGTTCGACGTCTATAAGGCAATAGAAAGCTGTTCCGACCTGCTCGAAAACTTCGGAGGCCACACATATGCAGCAGGCCTCAGTCTGCCCGCACAGAATATCCCGGAGTTCAGACACCGCTTCGAAAACTATGTGAAGGAGCACATTCAGCCAGAGCAAGTCAACGCCATACTGAGCATCGACGCCCTTATCGACTTCCGGGACATCAATCGCCGAATCGTCACGGACCTCAAGCGATTTGCCCCCTACGGGCCGGACAACAATAAGCCACTCTTCTGCACACAGCAAGTGTATGACTACGGAACCAGCAAGGTCGTCGGACGCGACCAGGAGCACATCAAACTTGAGCTGGTTGATTCGAAGAGCAGCGCTGTGATGAACGGCATTGCCTTTGGCCAGAGTTCGCAAGCCCGCTATATCAAAACGAAGAGGGCCTTTGATATCGTCTATCACATAGAAGAGAACAGTCACAAGCGCGGCGAGGTGCAGTTGCAGATAGAGGACATTAAGCCAAGGGAATAAAAGCCCCTCTCCAGCTCTCCTGTTGGGGAGAATCTATTTATCATGATGGAAGCAGACTATCTTTCTATCCTTAGGAAGTATTGGGGCTATGATGGTTTTCGCGGTATTCAGCGAGAAGTCATAGAGAGCATTGGTGCGGGGCGCGACACGCTCTGCCTGATGCCGACGGGCGGTGGGAAGAGTGTGACGTTTCAGGTGCCTGCCCTTGCCATGCCTGGTGTCTGCATTGTCTTTACGCCGCTTATCTCTTTGATGAGGGATCAGGTTGAGGGTTTGCGTAGGCGTGGCATTAAGGCGGCCTACATCAATAGTAATATGCCGTACGAGGAGGTGCTGTCTGTCTTGGACAGCAGCATATTCGGTGCCTATAAGTTCCTGTATATATCTCCCGAGAGGCTTGAAAGCAGTTTCTTCCTCAACAAGTTGCGCCGCATGAATGTCTGTTTCATTACGGTCGATGAGGCGCATTGCATCTGCCAGTGGGGCTATGATTTCCGGCCGTCGTACCTGAATGTATCTGCCATCAGGGAGTATTTCCCTGACCGTGCTGTGCTGGCGCTTACGGCTACTGCGACGCCTGCGGTGGTGGAGGACATACAGCGGAGGCTTTGTTTCCGCGAGCGGAATGTGCTGAAGATGAGCTTTGAGCGCAAGAACCTGGCGTATATTGTCCGTCGGGTCGATACGATTCTGGACGGTATTCTTCATGCTTTGCAGACGATTCCTGGCTCCTGCATCATCTATACGCGCAGTCGGCGGAAGTGTTACGAGCTGGCTGAGCAGCTGAACGAGACGGGTGTCTGCACTGCGACTTACTATCATGCTGGTTTGCCTGGCTTGAAGAAGAACGAGAATCAGGAGCGTTGGCGTCGGGGCGAGATGCGCGTGATGGTGGCGACGAATGCTTTTGGCATGGGCATTGACAAGCCCGATGTGCGTCTGGTCCTGCATGCTGATGTGCCCGACTCCATTGAGGCTTATTTCCAGGAGGCGGGTCGTGCGGGTCGTGACGGTGAGAGGGCGTATGCGATTCTCCTGACGGACGGTGGTGAGCGGCTGCGTGTTTCGCGTCGCATGGCTCAGCAGTTTCCTGGGCTTGACTATGTGCGCAACATTTATGAGCTGCTTGGATGCTTTTTCGGCATTGCGGTTGGCGATGGTGCCTTGGTGATGCGTGAGCTGAACCTTGATGTCTTTTGTCGCACTTATGGCTGCTACCCGACGTCGCTCGTTGGTGCGCTTGACCTTTTGGACAAGGCTGGGTATATTGAGTTCCGTGCTGAGGACGATGCTTCCAGCCGTTTGCGTATTGATGTTCCGCGTGATGTGTTGTTCCGTTCTCTTGATGTTTCGACCGAGCGCCTTGTGCTTTCTGTGCTTCGTCATTATGGTGGCATCTTTGTGGACTATGTGTATATTGACGAGGATTTGCTGGGGCGTGATACGGGTTTCAGTGTTGACGACATCTACCAGACGCTTCTTCGTCTGTCGAAGCTGCACTTGGTTTCTTTCATTCCGCGCAAGCATTTGCCTTATGTCACTTTTCGCCGTCGCCGTGTCAACAAGGAGGAGGTGTTTCTGCCTTCTGGTGTTTACGAGGAGCGCCGCGGTCATCATGAGGAGCGCCTGGAGGCGATGTTGCGTTATGCGGAGGCGGACAGTGAGGTGTGTCGCAGCCGGATGTTGTTGCATTACTTCGGTGAGGAAGCGGAGCGCGACTGTGGCGTCTGTGATGTCTGCTGCCGCGGGGAGGGGTTGCGGCAGCAGGCTGACGAGCGGTCTGCTTTGCGCGAACGTATTTTGTCTTTGCTGCGGCAGGGGCCTCTTCGTGTTTATGAGTTGGATGTGACGGGTTTTTCTGCCGGTCTCTTTGAGGAGGTTATCGACGAGTTGCGTGCTGCGGGTGAGGTTTCTCTCGACGGGCCTTTGATTCGTCTGGCTTCCGGTTCTTGATATCAGTGCCAGAACTTCCTGATGTCCAGCCGTTGGTTCCAGTTGGATTCGCTGGCTTGGTAGATGCCTGCTTCGTGCAGGGCGGTCCAGAGTGGGCGGTGGCAATGGGCGGGGCAGATGCGTTTCTCCTTTACCCAGAGGCTGACGAATGTTGTGATGTCTGAGGGCTTTTGTCCTCTTGCCAGCATGAGGAATTCGTGTGCGTACTCGATGTTGCCGTAGAAGTAGGGTGCCAGTTGTGATGTCAGCCTGCGTTCGTCTTCGTCTGTGCAGCTGTTTGTCTGGTTTCCTGTAGTGATGCCGAGTTGCTTACGCAGTTGTTTTCTTAGGACGATGGCGGAGAGGAGCATGAGCAGCTTCTGGTGTGGGATGTGGAGGTAGAGCAGCCGGTGCATGAGTGGTCCGAACTGGTCTTTCTGGTAGCAGAGGCCTGCTGGCAGGTGCATGAGGCAGTCGTCGATGGTGTTCAGTTGCTTTGTGATGGTGTTTTGCCAGAGGCGTATGTCGCAGAGTTCTGCTTCGTGCATGGCGCACCATTTCCTGTGCATCTGTTCGGCTTCTGTGCTTTGGTAGAGTTCGGACAGGTAGGTGTCCTGGAAGTCGTTGATGCGTTTCTGGCTTCCGATGGCGTTGAGTGTGTGCCGGAGTTGTGTGGCGAAGGCTCGGATGTTGCTGTCGGGATGGCGGCTTGCCAGCTGGTGAATCTCTCCCAGTTGTGCTTGCGCCTCGCGGCTGACATTCCACTTCGTCAGCTTCAGCACGAGGGCGAGGTGTTCCATCAGGGTCTGTTTGTCCATCTTTCCCGACTGCTTGAGTTCGGCGAGCACGACTTTCAGGCTGATGTCGAGGTGTTTGTCGGCCGGACTGTTGTCCATGAGCGGTGCGCCGCTCCAGTCCCAGCCGGCCCATATGTCGGGTGTCGTGACGGCCGTTGCGGTGTCGCGTTCCGGGTAGTCGCCGGTGAGGCGGATGTTGTAGCAGCCGCCTTCGGCATTGGTGTCGGCCACCTTCCCTACAAGCACCGAGGTGCTGCTGTGCTGCATGATGCTGAGGACGTATTCCAGGTCATGGCGGCTTACCACGCCTCGGTATGTGGTGCCTGTCAGTGCGCGGACTATGATGCCGTAGTCGTTGGTCTGTTCGGTGACGAGTAGCACCTCGGGTTTCTTCTGTTCCAGTTCGGCCATCACGGCGCGAACATCGTTCTCTGTGTCGGCGTACTGAACGCCGGTGATGTGAATAAAAGTTTCCATGTTTTTCATTGAAGCAATATGTGTGAAAATATGCAGGCAGGAGCGTTGGCTGACGCAGGCAGCTGCGAAGGCCGACGCAGGCAGCTGCGAAGCCCGATGCAGGCAGCTGCGTAAGCCGATGCAGGCAGCTGCGTTTGCAACTCCCTAAGGCTGTGTTGTAAGTTGCTGATTTCCAGGTAGCTCTCAGATATCCCTCATCACCATGATGACTCGGTAGGCGGCTCGGAACTCGCTCTTGGCAAGTCTGCCTCCGTCGGCAAGCTGGTAGTTGGGGTTCTCTGTGCTGAGGAGCAGGAAGGGCATCTGTGGCCCCGGGTCTTCCACCATCTTCACCATCAGACGCCCGTCGGTGGTCTGCACCAGGTAGGGCTCTCCTTTGCGGAACTCCTCGTAGCGTCCGAGGGCTTCTCCCACTCCGACGAAGTCGCCGTCCTGTATGCGGGGAAGCATGCTGTCACCGTGACACTGGAAGACATACTTGATGTCTCGCCTCGGCATCTGCAGAGGAATCAGACCTTCCCTGGCCTCCGGCTGCACGGTATCGCCAAGGGACGGCTGAATGCCCGACACAAAATGTGCCGAAGCCCTTCGCGGCGGCATGCTTTCATCATAGCGCTCCTCTCTGTTATAGCCGGCCTTCGGACTCATCCCGAAGCGAGGCTCATCGTCATCATCCGTATCGTCGTCGGGCAAAGGGAGCGGTCCGGATGTCGGCAACGACAGGCTGCCGCCACGCAGCCACTCCTCGTCCTCCTGCGGAAAACGAGCCATGATGGCCTCGATACCCCTGCGCGGAATGTGATCGCGGTAAACCCAATTGTTCACGGCTTGCGGCGTAACACCTATCATGTCCGCCAGATGCGAACGGTTACGGCAGTAACGCTGCACCAAGACACCAATCTTCTCTTCTACACTCATAAGCGAAAGTTATTTGTTTTATTGTGGTTGCAAAGATAAAACAAAACACAAAAACATACAAGAAAAAACACTACTTTTTTAAACAAAAGGTGCGAAGACGCATGATTTAACACAAAAAGGTGCAGAAATCAGCCAATAGATTTGCTGCGCTCACCATTTTTTACTAACTTTGTGCACGGTAAACAACAAACAATGGAAAACTCAAGAACCATCATCGGAGTAGGGGAGACCATCCTCGACATCCTGTTCCACAACGGAAAACCCGTAGCCGCAGTGCCTGGAGGAAGCTGCTTCAACAGCATGATCAGCGTAGGAAGAGCAGGCGTGCCATGCACATTCGTCGGACATACAGGAGCAGACAAAGTAGGTCAGCAAATGGTGGAATTCATGCACAACAACAATGTCAGAACCGAATACTTCCAGCTCCGTGAGGGCGAAAAGAGCGCCATCAGCCTCGCATTCATAGCCGAGAACGGAGACGCCACCTACCAGTTCTATACCGAAAAGCCACATGTCATACCCGGACAGGCATTGCCCGAAATGACACAAGGCGACATCATGCTCTTCGGCTCATACTATGCAGCCTGTAATGGAATGCGGCCGCTCATCACACAAATGCTCGAGCAAGCACAAACAGCACAGGCCATCGTCTATTACGACCTCAACTTCCGGCCAAACCACAGCAGCGAGCGCGAGGCACTCACACCTGCCATCATGCAGAACTTCCGACAGAGCACCGTCGTGCGAGGCAGCACCGACGACTTCGAAGTCCTCTTCGGCGCGCGCGACGCGCGCGTAATATATAATAGGTATATCAGCCCGTGTTGCCCATACCTCATCTGTACAGCAGGCGCCGGACAAGTCGTCGTCTGCACACCCGGCGGCATACACGAGTTTCAGGCACCGCCCATCCGCGACATCGTTAGCACCATCGGAGCCGGAGATAGCTTCAATGCCGGATTCGCCTGCGCATTGATATGGGAAAACATCACACGAAAGGATTTCCCAAACCTCACCCCTCAAGACTGGCAGCAACTCATCAGCACAGCATGCCAGTTCGCCGGAGAAACCTGTCGCAGCACAGAAAACTACATCAAACCGCGTAAAACACACTAATCCCCATAACCACACAAACACAACAGCCCCATGAAAAACATCCTGACAACACTGATACTCTCGGCAATCGCACTCGCCCTAAGCGCACACGACAACCTCGAGGGATTCCTCTACGGACAGCAGGCAGCACCCGACGGAACAGAATGGCAAAGCCCCGAAAAACTGTCGCTCGGCAAACTGCAGCCACGAGCACAACTCTTCCCCTTTGCCAACCAAGAGGCCGCCAAAAGCGTACTGCCCGAAGGAAGCAAGTATTTCCAAACACTCGACGGCACCTGGAAATTTCACTGGAGCCCGTCGCCCGACCAAAGGCCACAAGCCTTCACAGACCCCGCATACGACGTCTCCGGGTGGGACAACATAAAGGTTCCGGGGTGCTGGAATGTTCAAGGACTCGGACCACACGGCGAAATGAAATACGGCATACCGGTCTATGTCAATCAGCCCGTCATTTTCTATCACGAGGTACGCAAGGACGACTGGCGAGAAGGCGTAATGCGCGAACCCAAAGACCAGCGTTGGACAACCTACAAATACCGCAACGAAGTCGGTTCCTACCGCCGAACCTTCAACATTCCCGCTGATTGGAAAGGCCGCCAAGTAGTCCTCAACTTCGATGGCGTCGATAGTTTTTTCTATCTCTGGGTCAATGGGAAGTACGTCGGATTCAGCAAGAACAGCCGCAACACCGCGCGGTTCGACATCACCAACTACTTGAAAGCAGACGGCGAAAACTGCTTGGCAGTCGAAGTTTACCGCAACAGCGACGGCTCCTTCCTCGAAGCACAGGACATGTTCCGCTTGCCCGGCATCTTCCGCAGCACATACCTCACAGCATTCCCAAAGGTTCAGATTGCCGATTTGGCGGTAAGAACCACACAACTGGGCAAGGAACAAGCCACCATCCAGATTGATAGAAAAGTCAACAACCTCAGCCAAAAGACACAGAAAGGGCTGCAGATAACCTACACGGTCTTCCCTGTCTCACTCTATTCAGACAGGACATCGGAGGCAGTCGGGCTGTTGAGTGTTGACGTTGAGGCTATGAAGGGAGGAGAAACAGCAGCATCGCAGACCTCTCTCAACATAGCGAAGCCATTGCCCTGGAGCGCAGAGAGCCCCAACAGATACGTCCTCGTTGCCGAACTCAAAGACAGGAAAGGCCGCCTTTTGGACTGCACATCGACCTACTTCGGCATCCGCACCGTCGAGATTCGCGAGACGAAAGCCGAAGAGGACGAGTTCGGGTTGGCCGGCAGATACTTCTACATCAACGGAAAACCCGTGAAGCTGAAGGGCGTGAACCGGCATGAGACGAATCCTTCTACTGGCCATGCCATCACTCGCGAGCAGATGCAAGAGGAGGTGATGCTGATGAAACGAGGCAACATAAACCATGTCCGCCTCTCGCACTACAGCAATGATCCGTACTTCTACTACCTTGCGGACAAGTACGGACTGTACCTCGAGGACGAAGCCAACATAGAGAGTCATGAGTACTACTATGGCGAAGCGTCCCTCTCGCATCCCAGCGAATGGCGGGCAGCCCATGTGGCGAGGAACATGGAGATGGTTCGGTCGCACGTCAACTACCCCAGCATCGTCATCTGGAGCCTGGGGAACGAGGCCGGCCCGGGTGCCAATTTCGTCGCCGCATACAATGCCATCAAGGCTTTCGACACAAGTCGTCCGGTTCAGTACGAGCGTAACAACGACATCGTCGATATGGGGTCGAACCAATACCCCAGCGTGGATTGGGTCCGCTATGCAGCCAAGGGTGGCGGTCAAGGCATCAAGTATCCCTATCACATCTCGGAGTATGCGCATTCCATGGGCAACTCCATGGGCAATCTCGCCGACTATTGGGAGGCGATGGAGAGCACTAACTTCTTCTGCGGAGCAGCCATCTGGGACTGGGTTGACCAGGCGATTGACACATACGAGGCGGCCGATGGAACCAAGTATTTTGGCTATGGCGGCGATCATGGCGACTGGCCCAACGACGGCATGTTCTGTATGAACGGCATCCTACTGCCCGACTTCTCGCCGAAGCCGCAGTTCTATGAGGTGAAGAAAGTGTATCAGAATGTTGCTGTGACACTGAATAAGGTCAATGATGCGCAGGGGAAGAAGATTGTGGACTTTACTGTGTTCAACAAGAACTACTTCGAGCCGATTACTTCCGATATGTATGATGTGGTGGCGTGCCTTGTCAGGGATGGTGAGAAGCAAGCGGAAGTGCCCATTTCCTTGCAGTCGGACATCCTGCCGCGTAAGCAGATGCGCTTCATCGCACCAGTGAACATGACTTGTGCTGGCGAGTACTTCCTGAATGTGGAGTTCCGTTTGAAGCACGACATGCCGTGGGCCGAGCGGGGCTTCGTTCAGATGGAGGAGCAGCTGACGCTTGCCGACACTAGCGAGAAAGCAGGTGTTCCTTCCTACAAGAAAGGCGGGCTGAGGTTCGAGGACAAAGGCGACAAGTTCGTCGTAGGCGGTGACGATTTCTCGGTCACCTTCGATAATGCGACCGGCAGCCTGTGTGGGTTGCAGCGTGCGGGCAAGACCGTCTTCCAGGATGCACCGCTGTTGCTGTCGGCTTTCCGTGCTCCTGTCGATAACGACAACTGGGCTCGCGACCAATGGTTCAAGCAGGGTTTGTACGACCTGCAGCACAAGGTCCAGGGTGCGCCCAATGTTATCAGGAATCAGGACGGGCCGGTGGTCATCACTTATACCGTCGAGAGCAAAGCCAAAGGCAGGGGTGGCGCCCAGCATCGCCCCGGGAAAGCCGGCCAGCCCTATGAGTCGATTGCTGATGCGACGGGTGATGGCGAGACAGTCAGCTTCCTGACAAGACAGACTTACAAGGTCTATCCCGACGGAACGGTAGTGCTGGCGAGCAGTATCGTCACGAGCGATCCCGACCTGCCGCTGCCCAGACTGGGTTACGAGATAAAGCTGCCCAGCCGATTCGACCGGTACAGTTACTATGGCCGGGGGCCTTTGAACAATTACAACGACCGCAAGACCGGTTCATTCATTGGGCTGTACAGGAGCACTGTGGCAGAGCAGTTCGTGCCCTTCCCCAAGCCGCAGAGCATGGGAAACCGCGAGGATGTGCGTTGGTGCGCCTTGCAAGACGAGCGTGGCGACGGCCTGCAGTTCATCAGCGGCTACGGCGCGATGAGCACTTCGGCATTGCCCTGGAGTGCACTCCAAATGACGAAGGCAGAACATCCCCACGAACTTCCTGCTTCCGACGGCACCTACCTCCACCTCGACTGCAAGGTGAACGGCCTCGGCGGCAATAGCTGCGGACAGGGCGGACCGTTGAAGAAAGACAGAGTCATCGGTGCTCTCCACCAGATGATGCTCATCATCCGACCAGTCTCGGCAGGCGACGACCTCTCGGCCCGCGCAAAGGTGGACGGCATGACGCTCTTCCCACTCGTCATCCTGAGAGACAAAGTCGGCAAAGTCACCATTGTAGGCGACCCGACGAGCGACCTCGAGCACCTGCCTATCTGCTACAAGATAGGCAAAGGCAGGCAGCAGAAATACACAGGGCCCTTCGATCTGCGCGACGGCGGAACCGTCTATGCAAGCTATACAGGCGACCAAGACTGGACGACGTCGCAGGCATTCGAGCGCATCGAGAATGTACCCGTCGAGGTGGTCTATGTAAGTAGTGAGGAAGGTCCGGGCGGCGACTACGGCAAGAACCTTGTCGATGGCGACCCAAGCACCATTTGGCACACCATGTACAGCATCACCGTGCCGAAGTATCCCCACTGGGTGGATTTCGACTGCGGCGAGGAGAAACTCATCAAAGGCTTCGTCTATCTGCCCCGTCAGGACGGCGGCAACAACGGCAACATCAAGGCCTACAAAGTGCAGCTCAGTAAGGACGGACAGAATTGGACAGAGCCCGTCAGCGAAGGCGACTTCGATGCATCGCCGAAGGAGAAGAAAATAATGCTCGCCAATCCACAGCGCGCCCGCTATCTCCGCTTCACGGCACTGTCCAGCCAGAACGGCGCGGACTTCGCATCTGGAGCCGAGTTCAAGGTACTTGCCGAGTAGGAAAAAGAGCCCCATTCAGAGGGGTGTTCCGACGCATTATGCTGCGTCGCCAAACGCATTATGCTGCGAAGGCTTACGCAGCGTGCTGCATCGGCCTTCGCAGCGTGCTGCATCGGGCGACCCAGCATATTGCGTCAGACGACGCTCCGCAAGAGCCCCGAAAACACCCTGTTTCACGAATTTCTCCATAGGTCTCCAAGCGTTTAAGCCCCCTATGGCGGTCGAACTCTTAAATAATGTTGTTTTTTACAACATTTAAGGTCGAACACGACAGGAAATCCAGCAAAAATGATTATCTTTGCACACTATTCATGCAATAAAAGCGAAGAGAATCACGAAATGAGCAGTGTAACCGTAAGTCAGGTAAGCAGCAGGAAGGAGTTGAAAGCCTTTGTCCGCTTCAACTACGAACTGTATAAGGACAGCCCCTATGCCGTTCCTGATTTGCTCGAGGACACCCTCGACACCCTCGACTCCCACAGCAATCCCGCCTTCCGCTTCTGTCAGGCAGCCTTCTTTCTGGCTCGCAAAGACGGACGCATAGTAGGTCGCGTGGCCGCCATCATCAATACGCGTGCCAACAAGCGCTGGGGCAGGCAGGAAGTCCGTTTCGGCTGGATAGACTTCATCGACGACCTGGAGGTGAGCCGCTCCCTGCTGGAAACAGTAGAACAATGGGGCCGCGAAAGAGGCATGACCAGCATCGTCGGTCCGCTCGGCTTTACCGACCTGGACCCCGAAGGCATGCTCACCGAAGGCTTCGACCAGCTCTCAACGCTCTGCACCATCTATAACTACCCCTATTACCCCCAGCACCTCGCCCAATTAGGGTATGCTAAGGAGACCGGATGGGTAGAGAGGAAAGTCTTCATCCCCAAAGGGGAACACGAGGCAAACAACGCCAAGTACTTCCGCATCGCCCAAGTGGCCGAGCAGCGCTACGGCTTCCGCCTGCGCCATTTCCGCAGCAAGCGCGAGATACGCAATGGCGGGTATGTAGAGAAAATGCTCGGCGTCATCAATAAAGCATACGTTGACCTCTATGGCTTCAGCCAGCTCGACGAACAGCAGATGCAGTGGTACGCAAAACGCTTCCTGCAGATGCTCGACCGCCGCTACCTCTCAGTCGTGGAGGACCCAAAAGGCAATATCATCGGCGTCGGCGTTTGTATGGTGAGCCTGAGCCGTGCCGTCCAAAAGGCCAAAGCCAAGCTTTTCCCCTTCGGCTGGTGGTACATCGCCAAAGAGCTCTGGTTCAAACAGAAGCATCAGATACTCGACATGCTTCTGGTAGGCGTCCTGCCCGAATATCAGGAGAAGGGCGCAAATGCCCTCTTCTTCGCCGACATGATACCGCTTGGCATCAGCACCGGCTTCGAATGGGCAGAGACCCATCCCCAGCTGGAAGACAACCTGGCCGGACAGATGCAATGGAAGAACCTCGACTGCTGCATTCACAAACGCAGGGCAGTCTTCAGCAAGAAGCTCTCCTAGGTAATCCTAGGCATTCCTGGGTTTTCCAAGATAATTGAAGCAACTATGACATCAGCACAATACGACGAAGGAAATATACGCCACCTCTCCGATATGGAGCACATCCGAACACGCCCCGGCATGTACATCGGGCGTCTGGGCGATGGCTCGCAGGCAGAGGACGGCATCTATGTCCTGCTCAAGGAAGTCATCGACAACAGCATCGACGAGTTCAAGATGGGAGCCGGAAAACGCATCGAAGTAGATATCGAGGACAATCTCCGCGTAACGGTTCGCGACTACGGGCGTGGTATCCCCATCGGCAAACTAGTCGAAGCCGTCTCAATGCTCAATACGGGTGGCAAGTACGACAGTAAAGCATTCCAGAAGAGCGTAGGCTTGAACGGCGTCGGCCTTAAGGCGGTCAATGCTCTGAGCATGCGTTTCGAGGTGCAAAGCTATCGCGACGGACAGACACGCCGCGCGTCGTTCAGCAAAGGCATACTGGAAGAAGACGTCACAGAGACGACCGAAGACGAGAACGGCACCAAGGTGTTCTTCGAGCCGGATGCCTCCCTCTTCAAGCACTATGCCTTCCGCGGAGAGTTCGTCGAAGTGATGCTTCGCAACTACACCTACCTTAACACAGGCCTTACCATCATGTTCAACGGTCGCCGCATCCTGTCGCGCGAAGGACTGAGCGACCTTCTGTCGGACCGCATGGACTACGAGCCGCTCTATCCCATCGTCCACCTTTGTGGCGAGGACATAGAGGTGGCGTTCACTCACACCAAGCAAAACGGCGAAGAGTACTATTCGTTTGTCAACGGACAGAACACCACATTGGGCGGTACACACCAGGCGGCGTTCAAGAAGTATGTGGCGGAGGTCATCAAGGAATACAGTGGCAAGAACTACGAATACACCGACATTCGCAACGGCATCGTGGCAGCCATCAGCATCAACATACAAGAGCCGCTCTTCGAGAGCCAGACGAAAGTCAAGCTCGGTAGCACGACGACGGAGCCGAACGGTGGTATCTCCATCGACAAATTCATAGGCGACTTCATCAAAGAGCAGGTGGACAACTATCTGCACAAGAATACGGATGTTGCCGAAATCATCTTGCAGAAGGTGGCCGAAAGCGAGAAGTTGCGCAAGGAAATGGCCGGCGTGGCCAAGAAGGCCCGCGAGATGTCGAAGAAGGCAAGCCTGCATAACCGCAAGCTCCGTGACTGTCGGGTTCACCTGACCGACACTAAGGGCGAACTCCAGGAGGAGAGCAGCATCTTCATCACGGAGGGCGACTCGGCCAGCGGCAGCATCACGAAGAGCCGCGACGTGAATACTCAGGCTGTCTTCAGCCTCAGAGGCAAGCCCTTGAACTGCTACAAGCTCACAAAGAAGGTGGTGTATGAAAATGAGGAGTTCAATCTGTTGCAGGCCGCTCTCAATATAGAGGACGGGCTCGACGGCTTGCGCTACAACAAGGTCATCGTGGCGACTGATGCCGACGATGACGGCATGCACATCCGCCTGCTGATGCTCACCTTCTTCCTCAAGTTCTTTCCGGAACTCGTCAAGAAGGGCCATGTGTTCATCTTGCAGACGCCGCTTTTCCGTGTGCGCGGTAAGAAGACCAAGATAGGCAAGGCCAAGGTGGCTGCCATTGAGGCAGAGCTGGCAGCCCGTGAGCAGGCAGAGGACAATGCCGCCTCCAGCGACGGCAAGCGCCCCCGCCATCTCAGCCTCTCGAAGGACTTCGTGACGCAGTATTGCTACAGCGACGAGGAGCGCCTGCAAGCTATCGACGACCTTGGTCCGGAGCCGGAGATAACGCGCTTCAAAGGCCTTGGCGAGATAAGCCCCGAGGAGTTCCGCAACTTCATCGGCCCCGACATCCGCCTCGACCAGGTGTTGCTCCACAAGTCCGACCAGGTGGCAGAGCTGCTGAACTTCTATATGGGCGACAACACTATGGACCGTCAGAACTTCATCATCGACAATCTTGTCATTGAGGAGGACTTGGCAGAAGACAGCCCCCTCCCCTAATCCCTCCCCCGAGGAGGAGGGGAATTTTTATACCTAAACAAATGGCAGCGGCTGAGACAAATCGCTTCAAGTGGGCATCCCTAGATAGATATGAGTTGTTGAGGAGTTTTGCGAGGAAGAACAGATAGCAACAAACTCCAGCCGAAAGGTTCCTTTGGGAGCACTTGAGAAAGGAGCAATAGGGCTTTGACTTCCGTCGGCAACATATCAGATATGATTATATTGTTGATTTCGTTTGCTTGAATAAGAGGCTGGTAATAGAGGTTGATGGATCGTATCATGCAGAACGAGAGCAAATGGAAGAAGACGAAGTCCGAACGTCCAATTTAGAGAATTTGGGTTTTCGAACTATTCGTTTTAGCAACGAAGCAGTTCTCTACGATATAGACAGCGTACTGGAAAAGTTGAAGAATGAACTCGAAAGATAATAAAAGTATGGGCAAAGACTTCGGCGTCACCCCTCCTCCTCGGGGGAGGGGTTGGGGGAAGGGGGCGGTTCTCTTTCCTGGGTCGTTCGACCCGTTTACCTTGGGGCATGCTGATATTGTGAAGCGTGCTTTGGGGCTCTTCGACAGTGTGCTCATAGCCGTGGGCTATAACGAGCAGAAGAGTAGCTGGATGCCAGTTGAGGAGCGTGTGGCCACCATCAAAAAACTCTATGCTGACGAGCCGCGCGTCAGTGTGGAGAGCTATACAGGGCTGACTGCCGACTTTGCCGTGGCACACGGCGTGGCAGTCATCGTGCGCGGAGTGCGTACGATGGCCGACTATGAATACGAGATTCAGATGGCCGACGTCAATCGTCAACTCTCGGGCATCGAGACTATTCTGCTTCCTGCTTCTTCTCAGTTGACAAGCCTCAGCAGCTCCCTTGTCCGCGAGCTTTCGCGCTTCGGACACGACGTCTCGGAATACCTCCCCTGACCCCCCTGAAAATGCAGCTGCCTGCGTCGGCTTTCGCAGCTGCCTGCATCGGCTTTCGCAGCTGCCTGCATCGGCCTTCTCAGCTGCCTGCATTTTTTGACGCAGCAGCCTGCGTTTTTTCAAGTCCTTGCGCAGCGCGTCAAAATTAAAGCTCGAGGCTGTGTTTTGTCGGCTTTTTTTGTTCTTTTCTTTGCGCGGAAGTGTGATTTTTTCAAAAGAGTGATACTTTTTTGTCGGAATGCCTGTTTGGTCGAAAAAAAAGTGTTAAAAAGTTTTGAGGCAAAGCCAAAGTCTTTTAACTTTGCTAGAGATTTTGCCTTTAAAAAGCAACAAAATATTCATTAATTAACTTTATTAACTAACTTTAAATTATCATTCTATGGGTAAAAAGCTACTAAGCCTGTGTATGACAGCGATGTTATGCGTTGTCTCCACAGCAGTGTGGGCGCTTTCCGAAGTGAATGGCGTCTACCAGATTGGTACGGCAGAGGACCTGAAGGCCTTTGCCGAACTAGTGAATGGTGGTAATGCTTCTGCCAATGCCGTGCTGACAGCCGACATCGACAAGGGTACTGACCTGACCATGATAGGCAAGGATGGCCTGGACTATCAGGGGTGTTTCGACGGTCAGGGACACACCATTACCATCAATCTCACTAACATGAAGACTCAGGGCACGGCCATTTTCCGCAATGTCGGAGTAAGGGCTCTTATCCAGAACCTGAAGGTGCAAGGCACAATCAGGACGGATCAGAAGTTGGCCGCCGGTATTGCAGTCTGGAGCAGCGGCACCATCCGTGGTTGCTACGCCGACATCGAGGTGGCCAGCGGATTTGCCGGTGATGCCACTCATGCAGGTATTGCTGCTGTGGCCTACAACGGCACCTTCATCGAGGACTGCTTGGCAAAGTTCGTCATCAAGGGTGCTACGACGCAGAACTGCGGCGGCATCATCGGTTGGTGCGACGGCCGTAGCCAGATTATCAACTGTCTCGTCATCAGCGACGGCAGCGAGTTCGATCTTAGTAATGGCGGTAGCAACAACATCGGCCGTAACGACGGCAACCTTAGAGTTGTCGACTTGGCTAAATACAACCAGGACATCTACAACAACCGTCCGACAGGTGCTTCCTACAACAACTATGTCACCAATCAGTGGGGCACGAACAAGGCCACAACCGTTGTTGCTTACGACGACCTGGCCAGCGGCCAGATTTGCTATCAGCTGAACAACGACCAGAGCCACATCAACTGGGTTCAGGCCATTGGCACCGACCCGTTCCCCGTTCCCGCAGCGTTCGGCAGCGGACAGGTCTATGCATCTGAAGTAACGGACTGCGACGGCAAGAGCTTAAGCGAAGTGGTGTACTCCAACAACGGGACACCACAAGCAACTGCCCACAGCTATGATAAGTACGGCATCTGCTCCGTCTGTGGCTGCTACAACTACCTCGGCCTTGAGCGCGACGCCACTGATGGCTATCTCCAGCTCAAGTCAGCAGCAGACATCGACCTGGCAGAAGGCATGAATCGTCTGCAGGAAGGTGGTAAGTTCAGCTTGAAGATGGCAAACGACATCGAGTACACCGCCGAGCCTGGCCGCTTCATCTTCAACACGAGCAACTGGTTCGACGGCAGCTTCAACGGCGACGGCCACGAACTCACCATCGTCATGGACGTAGAGGAAAGCAACGCTTCTCTGTTCCCCAACTTCTCCGGTACGTTCGAGAACGTCATCATGCACGGTTCTATCACAACCACAGGCCAGTATGCAGGCTCCATCACCTCTCACGCCCGTCGTGGAACTGTGAAGATTCAGAACGTCTTCTCCGACATCGACATCAACGCAAATCACGCCGGTGACAACACCAGTGCCGGCCTTATCGGTGTCATAGAAGAAAAGACCATCGTTGACAACACCATCTATGCCGGTAACGTCAATGGTAACGGAGAAACGTCAGAGTGCCTCGCAGGCTTCGCCGGCTGGTCAGCTTCTCCGGCTTACTTCACCAACTGTGCATTCCTCGGCACGCTCAACAATGCAATAGGCGACTCAAAGACCCTCTCACGTAACCCCAGCAACATTACTTGCGAGAATGTCTATATCGCCAACAGCTACGGCTACGAGGACGAAGCAAAAGCTACCCTCATCGAAAACCTCGACGACATCGAAAGCGGTGCTCTGGCATACGCTCTGAATGGCAACGAAGGAGGTGTAGACCGCTTCTACCAAGAGATTGGTGAAGACCTCTTCCCCATGCCTATCAAGAAGGAAGGCGCCCTCGTCTATGCCGTTTCCGATCAGTACCGCTGCGACGGTATGCCCATCGGCTCCGGCGTCACTTATTCTAACAGTCCTTCCGGAGGTGTATTGCCTCCTCACGAGTACAACGATGAAGGTTTCTGTGACGTCTGCGGCGGACTGCAGGAGGACTTCATGACACCTGTGGATGGTTGGTTCGAAATCAGCAACGGCGCAGAACTCCTTTGGTGGAGCCACTATGCAGCCAAGCATCTGGATGCCAGCGCTAAGCTTATGGACGATATCGACATGGAGGACTACAGCGACCGCTGGGCACAGGTGGGTACTGAAGGCAAGCCCTTCTACGGCAACTTCGACGGACAGTACCACACCATCAGCAACCTCAATGTTGATATGCCTAACAGCAATGGCGTCGGCCTCATCTCGGTGATGAACAGCTTGCCCTCTAAGGGCTTCGGCGGCCTCAACGACGAACAGGCTCGCAACGCAGAAGGCGTATATATTAAAAATGTAGTGCTCGACGAAAGCTGCACACTCAAAGGTAAAGGTTATGTAGCTTTGGTCGGCATGACAGCTCCTTGGGCTGGTCACGTCAACATCAAGGGCGTCATGATGTGCGGCGATGTAACAGCCAATGGCGGCCCCAACGCTGCCGGCGTCTTCGGTTGCGTCATGAACTCTTCCTGCCACGTAACCATCGACAACTGCGGCATGGTCGGCAACGTCTATGGCCCGAAGGAGAACGGTTCGTTCTCTGGCTGGCTGGGCGACTGGGCTGAAGTGACCAACTGCTTCGCCGTAGGTTTAGTGGAAGGCATCGAAAGCCAAGAACGCTATTTCGCCCGCTACGGCAATGGTCGCGTCAACGACAACATCAAGAACTGCTATGCCCGTTACGGCAAGCAGGAACATGTAGGCATCGTCAGCGAAGAAGACTTCAACAGCGGTGCTCTTGCTTGGAAGGCTAACGGCGAACAGTTCCGTACAGGCTACTGGTTCCAGAACATCGGCGATGACCCATATCCTTTCCCCGACTCTACTCATGGCACCGTCATCTATGCAGCAGAAGAGTACTACTCAGTATATGAGGAAGAGGAAATTGTTGATTTAGCAGATATTGTCAAGAGTTATGAGCAGGAAAAGGTGGCAGAAGTCATTGCCACTCAGGCCCTGCTTGATGATTATAACGAATACCTTGAGTCTCTGACAGAGGTGGAGACAATCATCGGACTTGCTGACGCATTCGATACAATTACAGTCTGGAAGGACTCTATTGCCGCAAATGCAGCAGTCTATGACTCATACATTAAAAAGTGTGATGAAATCAAGGTCAGCCTTGAAAATGACCAAAGCTTCTCTGGTTCCATCCGCGACGCACTTGAGTACTATCTCAACGATGCAGACGAGCCCAGCGAAGACAATCCTCTCGGTACCTATGAGTACATAAAGGAAATGCACCTTGCTACAGCAGAGGAAATCAACGCAGAGAAGCAGCGTGTCATCGACTGGTACGCAGCAGCTATTGCACAGAATGTTGTTCCCGGCACAGACATCAGCAACTTGATTCCCAACTACGACTTCAGCCAAAAGAACGAGAAATGGGAAGGTGGCTTTGGTACCGGATGGGGCGAAGTTCCCGACACACAGACAGGCATTGGTAAGGTAATAGGCGTAGAAGCTTGGGATAAAACAGGTGACATGTATCAGACAATAGAGGAGATGCAGCCCGGTTACTATCTCGTAGGCACTCACGCTGCATTCCGTCCCAGCGATAACCGCTACAGCACCAACTATGCTGCCGGTATCTATGCTAATGGCATCTTCAACTACTTCCCCGCTATCGTCGAGGATATTGTTGAAGTTAACGACACAATCGACCAGGAGAACTGCAACCTGCATGGTGCGGGTGTTCCAGACTTGGAGATATACAGCGACTACATCTCTACAAGTGCTGATGAAGGTGCAGAACTCATCGGCTACGCTACTCGTGGCGAAACAGGTATTGCTGCAGCTGCCAATGCAAACCGCTATCAGGTTTACACCATCGCTAAAGTAGGCGAGGACGGTAAGCTCACAATCGGCATCAAGAACCCAGGTACACAATACGGTCAGGACTGGACCGGTTGGAGTGCACTGAAGGTGATGTACTGTGGCGAGGATGGAGATGTTGCAGACCAAGCTCTCGACCTCGTACTTGAGAACATGAGCAAGCGTGCTGAAACAATCATCAATTATGAATTTAGTGAAGAGCTTACAGCTGCAGGTCCCAACTTCCCCGAATCCCTCAAGGAAGTATTCTCAAGCAAAGTAATGGCGATAGAATCCGCTTCTACTGTTGAGGAAAAGGCTCAATTGGCAGAAGAACTGTCCGACCTCTTCCAGCAATTATACGAGGCAAGGCAGGCTTACAGGAAGCTCTGGAGTTATGCAGCCATCTTCGAGGCTATGGAGTCTTCTAACCCTGAATTAGTAGAAAAGGATCCTGAAACAGGAGAGTATATCTCGACACAAGAGTCTTTGTACAATGAAGATGAGTTAAAAATATTCTTCGATGCATATAGTGAGTTGTTTGACGCATATTTTGTAGGCAGCTATTCTACTGAAGAAGCTCTGAATCCTCCTCTCATGCAGGAGGAAACCATCAAAAATCTCCTGCCTTCAAAGGACGAGGAAGGTTTCTTCCTGATCTCTACTCCAAAGGATTTTGTTGCCTATCGTAACATCTGTTCTTCCTCTGATTCAAAAGCAAGTGCTAAGTTGGTGAACGATGTTGATATGACAGGCATTGCAATGAACCCAATTGGTTGGGACAATGAATTCAGATTCCGTGGCGTCTTCGATGGTCAGAACTATGCTCTGACAAACCTTTACATCAATGACGACATAGAACGTACAGGTCTGTTCCGTGCTCTTGATAATGCTACAGTCAGGAATTTGAAGCTGACCGGTGACTATTATTCTACTCAAAAGTTCATGGGCGGTGTTGCAGGCAATGCCTCTAATGCATTGATTCAGAATTGTGACATCGATGTCAACATCAACTCTTCTGTAAGTGGCGACGGCACTCACGGTGGCGTTATCGGTAACAATGACGGCGATGGTACTGTGGTTGAAAACTGTATTGTTCGCTCTACATTGTTTGGCGCAGATACCAACTCTTGCGGCGGTGTCATTGGTTGGTCCGGTTCTAAGTCAACCGTTCGCAACACGCTGATTCTTTCTCAGGGTCACACTATTGATACGAGCAATGGTTGCAACACCATCAGCCGTAATGATGGCAACTGCAGTGTAAGTAATGTATTCTTTGTAGAAGAAGTTGGATCAGCTAACGGCACAAAGGTTACTGCCGAGCAGCTTGCAAGCGGTGAGATTGCTTACAAACTCAATGGCAGCAAGAGCGAGGGCGACCTGAAGTGGTTCCAGACCATCGGTCAGGATGCTACTCCTTGTCTGTTCGAAGGTGCCATAGTTTACTACTATGGTGGCAAGTACATGAACGACATGCCCAATCCTCAGCTCAATGCGTTCGCTTATAATCTTGAGGCTAAGCAGACGGGCAGCAATGTAACCGTAAGCTACAGCCTCAATGCAGAGGCAGAGGCTGTTGAGGTTAACTTCTACGATGGTGAGACTTTGGTTTACACCGCTGTTTCTAACGAGGCTGGCACTGTGGGCGCTCATAAGGTAGTTGTTCCGGTGAGCAAGTTAGGTGTAGAAGATGCGACGACGCTCAACTACAATGTTGTCGTTGCTGGCAAGGGCTCGCTTGACATCCTTAAGATTGGTGAGAGCTATGAATTCTCCTCTCCTTATGGTTTGGCTGTCAACAACAATCCCGCAAGCAAGGGCTTCGGTCAGATTCTCGTGACAGAGACTCGTCCTACAGAAGACCACACTGGTATGTTCTCTGAGAACAAGCCTGGTGCTTTGTTTGCTTTCGACGCTGGCTTCCAGCCTGTCGATGATGCCGATGGTACTCCTGGCTTCTATGGCGGACTTGATATTGCCGACAAGGCTCCTCTCAAGTTATTCGGCGAGTACGAGCTTGGCTTCAAGGATGTCCGCTTCTCTCAGGACGGTCGTCTCTTCGTAGGCTGTGCTTCCGGCAAAACGAACAGCTCTGTCTATGAGTTGAATCCTGATGATCTCAGCGAGCCTTGGAAGCCCGTCTTCAACGAAGGTGAACTCGACGAAGCTACTGGTATCACCTATGTTGGCGATGAAGAGCAGAACCGTCCGGCTGTCGGCCTGGCACTCGAGGGTGAAGGCGACGACCTGAAGATGTATGTTCTCGGCGTTCAGGGTGGATTCCCGAAGAGCAGCGACGTCACCACTTATGCTCCTGCCTTCAACTGCGCAGTCTATGAACTTGGTGCAGCTAAGGAATGGTCAGGCGCTCCCTCTGCATATGTTGAGGCTCTTGATGGTAGATATGCCGGCATCCCGACGCATATCAGCATCCACGAGGACGGCAGAGGTGGTCTCTGGTTCGTACAGAGCGCAACAGAGCACTCTGAAGCAGTGCCCTCTATCAAGCACTTCGACGCAGAAGGCAACGAAGACTACAGTGACGCTGTGACCAACACCTACAGTGGCATGATGGCTGTTACTGCCGACGGCAATTACATTGCCTTCGGTAAGGGCCAGAACAAGGTGGTTATCTATGAGACCAACTATGTTCCGATGGAAGGCGTCGGTCTCTGGCTCGAACCAAAGTACGACTTCGCTACATCTGAGAGCAGCATCACAGGTCTGGCATTCGACATCGCCGGTAACCTCTATGTTGCATCCAGCGGTACAAAGACTTTGAGCCGCTATGTCATCCCCGGCCTGACCGACAACCAGATTACTACTCCTGGTAATGGCATTGTTCTGGGTGAAGGCGTCGAGGGCGACCTGAACGGTGACGGCTCTGTTGACATCTCTGACGCCGTTGTTATCCTGGATGCAATGGCAAGCGATGTACCAGATATGAAGTTCGACCTCAATGGTGATAATGCTGTTGACATCTCCGACTTCGTTGTAATTCTGGACATAATGGCTCAGTAAGAAGTAGAATCCTGATGGTGACTATGGTTCCCTTCGGAACCGATAGTTACTGAATAAATCAAGCCCCTCGCGGTCTCCGCGAGGGGCTTTTCGTTGATATGTATGGAGGGTGTTTGCAATCTTCTGCAGCGTCATCGATAAACTTCTGCAGCGTCATCGATAAACTTCCGCAGCGTCATCGATAAACTTCCGCAGAGTAATCGATAAACTTCCGCAGAGTAATCGTCAAATTACTGCAGAGTAATCGTCAAATTACTGCAGAGTAAATTGCGAATTACTGCAGAGTAAATTTCAAACTATTCAGCAGTAGTTTTATGATTGCTTTGCCATGTATGCGTCCAGGGTAATGCCTTCTGCCTTGAGGAAGCACGAACGGACGGTCTGGGTGGCACCGAAACCGGCGGCAAGAGTGTCGTTAAGCGTCTTTATATCGCCATGGGCTATCATTCTTTTCAGCTCGGCCACACGGAAACTGTTGATGTAGTCGTGCACATTGTTGAAGCCTTGACTGCGTACGCTCTGCAGGACAAGGTGCCGATTGTAGCCGGTTTCTTGGCATAGGCGGTCGCGCCCAAAGGTACTGTCCTTCCATTCGTCCTTGTGATTCTGCATCCAGAAGTTGATGCGTTGGAAGCGGTGCAGGTTTGCTTCGTTGAAGTCTTCCTGGTCCGACTCCTTGTTGTCCTCGGCAGGTGCTTCGGCCACTTCGCTGATAATGGGGCGGGGCAGTTGCAGCGCCAACGTCTCCAGCGAACGGAACATGAGGTAGAGGTTCAGCACGGTGAAGAGCACAATATAGAGCGCAAGCAAAGTCTGGTCGTAGAAGATGGCAACGAAGGTGTAGAAGACGACCGATAGCCCGATGGAGATGCAATAGCCCAACAGGTACCGCGGCACATTTGCATGACGAGCCAGACGATGCGGAAGCAGGAAAATGTTCACGATGTAGTAGATGCTCAGCCCCAGAGCGCAAAGGCGCATCAGGATGTCACTGCTCAGTATGTTTCTGGCCAGATCCTCTGCCGTATAGATATAGACAATCCGACTGCCCATCAGAGCCGCACCGATGTAGATGGCAAACAGAATGAGGATGGGGCAGGCATAGCGCCACATACGCTCCCATTGCAGGAAGCCGGGCATGGATATGTTCAGCGGATAGATGCTCTGCAAGTAGCAGGCGCAAAGCAGGGCCAAAAGCATGCCGGGATGCAAAATGCCTGGCTGTGCGGTAGATATCTGGTTGCAGAAGACGGCTGCCACAAATGTCGTGAGGGCAAAGATGGCATTCACCCATGCCAGCGACAAATATTGTATGCGGTGACGGGCAAAGAGTCCCATCACACAAGCAATGACAAAGTGGGTCACGGCAGAACTGCCAAGTGTAATGAAAAGCAGGTTTTCACTCATGAGAATAGAGTTTAATCCATGCAAAGATACATCTTTTAGTTCAATATGACGTCGAATTACGGAAAATTTATCGTAAAGTCATTTGCAATATCACAAATAATCGTATATTTGTGTACTATATATTATACTAACAAACTAAACACAAATCTTTATGAGAAAAACTACCCTATTTACCTTGCTCACGATGCTGCTTCTCTTAGTGGGGCACAGTTATTCCTGGGCAGACGACCAACTTTTCTACACGCTGTGGACGGTGTCCAAAACAGGCCAGGGTGTTCAAAACCACACGAACTACACTCAGTACTTCGACGACGAGCACGACGGCATGGTGTGGAACGCACCAGGCAACCAGAAGGTGAGCGACAACATGACTGACCGTTGGCGCATCGGCGGCAAAAGCCTCAGTGGAGTTGACCGCACCATCACGGCTAAGACGCCCATGGGCAGCGCAATCGTTCGAGTTGTCCTTAACCACTTTGGCACAAGCCGTAAAGAAGTTACGATCAACAGCCTCACGTTGACTGTTGCCAGCGACGACGCATTCTCAAGCATCGTCGATGAAGTAGAGCTCACACCTACCATCGGGCCGGGAACGGCTGGCAGCGTCGAGTTCGTACCCACTGTGACATACGGCACACAATGGCCCACCGCTGCTTACTACAAGCTGACCATCAACCTGTCAAACACAAGCACATCCAATGGCGGCCTTGACTTGGCTTCCATTCAGTTCTATGCACCTGCTGGCGAAGTAATCGTTGCAAAGCCTGTCATCGCACCTGCTGGCGGCACATTCGCTGAGCCGCAGACTGTGACCATCACTGCTGCGGATGAATGCTCCGTCTATTACACGCTCGACGGAACTGAACCGTCGCAGGAGAGCACACTCTACACGGCTCCTTTCACTGTAAGCGAGACCTGCACCGTCAAGGCTATTGCTTATGACCAGGATGACAATGCAAGCTCTATTGCTGCTGCCGAGTTTACAATTCTCGTTCCCATTTCCTCCATCGCCGCCCTCTGTGCTGCAGCTCCTGCTCAGGGCGATGAAACAGTTCTCGTTAATTTCAACAAGTGGATATGCACTGGTGTGAAGGGAAACAATGCGTACTTCACCGATGGCGCAAATGGCATTCTCCTCTATCAGAGCACGCATGGCTTCGCTGTTGGCGATGAGCTTACCGGCTCTGCCCAGCTGGCGCTGACCACCTACAAGGGCTGTGCGGAAATCAAGGGACTCAAGTCATCCACCGAAGGCGTAACTGTCACGAAGGGTAGCGGCGCTGTGCCTCTCACTGTTGCCATCTCCGACCTCGAGAAGGACATGCAGGGATGTCTTCTCTACTTCGAAGGCCTCACATACAATGCTGCCGAGGGTGCTTTCATCGACGACGATGACAATCAGATTATTCCCTACCGTACTTTCGTCGAACTGCCTACCCTCGAGAACGGAGAGACCTATAATGTGACGGGTGTGGCTATATGGTTCGAGGATGGCAAAGCGTGGGAGATTGCGCCGCGCACCAAGGACGAGATTGTGCTGGTTACTTCTAAGGCAGCACCTGTTTCCGCATGGAGCGTGGGCGAGAGCTTGTCGGTTGATATCAACGACGAGGCCGAAGCTGTCTTCACAACTAATTCCGATGGCGAGGTGACCTACCAGAGCTCGAACGAGGAGGTTGCTACCATCGACAGCGAAGGCAACATTACCATCCTTGCCAAGGGCACAACCGTCATCACTGCCAATGTGGCTGCTTCCAACAACTTCCTGTCCGACAGCAAGAGCTTCACGCTCACTGTTACCATCGAGGGCTATGTGGACGTTACATTTGCATACGATGATGCCGACATCACAGGCCAGGGCGCGCAGGATGTCGGTGCTGAGCTCACAGCCGATCGCGACGGCTTGCTCATCCTCTATGCTAATAAGGCATACGCCAAGCCCAATGATACGCACATCAAGATATACGGCAGCAAGTTCGAGACTCAGAACGAGGAGAAGGTGCTCACTGAGCCGAGCTACATCAGCCTCTCTGTGCCTAACGGCTGTGTCATCACGGAGATTGTTCTTACCGCAACGAGCAAGGATTACATCAGAGAGTGGAAGGATCAGGACGACAATGCTGTTGCCATCGATGGTGCAAGTGCCAAATGGACTGGCCAGCTGGAGGAGGTTGTCCTGACCAATCAGGCTTCGTCGCAGGCGCGCATCAAGACCATTGCGGTTACTTATGCCATCGTTGACCCTGTCGGCATAGGGAAAGTGGATGAGAAGAAGGTTTCCGCCGAGCTCATCTTCAACCTTGCAGGCCAGCGCTTGAGCAAGATGCAGAAGGGCATCAACATCGTGGGCGGCAAGAAGATACTGAAGTAAAAAGGAATATAATGTTTGGAAAGCCCCATCCGAGTCTGTCGGATGGGGCTTTTTGTGTGCCGGGCTGCTTTTGCCGCAGACGGGGGGCGTCGGGTGCGGCTCTCTAATAGAGTCTGAGGTATTCGTAGGTGTTGCCCACTGTGGCGAGGTATTGCTCGAAGTCCTCAAGGGCGATGACGACGGTGCCGCGGCAGTCGTTGGGGTGGAAGGAGAGCGTCTTGTGCTCGGGCTGCGGGTAGTTCTTGTCGTCGAGCAGTGCTGCATCGAGGAAGAGATGGACGTGGTGCTCTGTGTCGTTGATGAGGCCGAAGGGCGAGACGCTGCCCGGCTCGAGCCCCAGATACTTCATCATGCGCTCGGGCGAGGCAAAGGAGAGTTTGCCGCACGAGGGCTTGCCTTGGGCTTGCAGGGCGGCTTTGAGGCGTCCCTCCAGGTCGTGGATGTCGAGGTCATGGTCGCAATGGAAGCAGATGAGGTAGTGCTGGTTGCCCTTGTGGTTGCGCATGAAGATGTTCTTGCAGTGCACGGAGCCGTCGTCCTTCCACCAGCGTTTGGCCTCCTCGATGGTCTTGCCCTCGGGGTGCTCGTAGCAGGTGAATGGGATATGGTGTGCTTGCAGGTAGCTGAGGACCGCCTTGGCCCGCTCGGATGTAGGGGGTGCCTGTTCTTTTCTGTCAGACATAGTTGTTCGTGGTCAGTGTTGTCTTATGTTTCGTGTTTGGCGGTGGGTCTTTCGTCGCCTTGTCGGGGCGGCGTGGCCTTGCCTTTGCTGACAAAGTTACGCTTTATTTAATACATTATCTGCTCTGTCCGGTTAATTTATGTTAAACATGCTGGATTTCGTGATGCCTTGTTGTGTGTAATACGATTTGGCAGTATTGTTTTGTAAATATTTTTCTCTGTTTCCTGCTTGCTGACTGCAAATTTCGCGTTCTTTCGTGCTTCGGTGCGACTTTTGCCGAAAGATGGCCAAAATCTGGTCGCTGTTGATATTCAGTGAGTTAAGACGGAGGGTTCTGAGATGCGATGCAAAGAAAGTGTGCGAGTGGCAGGGATGGTTGGTAATATTCTCCCATTTCATCGTAAAAATCGGTGTGCCTGGTGGGGCTTTTCTGTGTGCTGTGTCGGGCGATGCAGCGTGCCGCGTCGGCCTACTCAGCGTGCCGCGTCGGCCGATGCGGCTGCCTGCGTGAACGCTGGCCCTGTGCCGAGGCGTCTGTTTTGGCAGGTTGAAATCAAAAACTTGTCAATATTTTTCCGACAGGATGGGGCGTTGCTCTGTTGGTGGCAGTTCTGTGGAGGTTTTGTTTTTTATTGCTCTGTTTGCCTCAGCAGGCATTCGCACCCCTCCAGCACGTCGCGCCAGGTAGTCTCGAAGTCGCCGGTGTACCAAGGGTCGGCCACGTCGGCAGGGCGCTTGGTATAGTCGAGCAGCAGGTGTATCTTCCCTTCGGGGTCGCCGCCGCAGATGGCTTCCATGTTCCGGATGTTCCAATGGTCCATGCCGATGAGCAGGTCGAAGCGGTCGTAGTCGCTCCTCGTCATCTGCCTTGCTGTCTTGCCGTCGCACCCGATGCCGTGCTCGGCGAGTTTCCGTCTGGCTGGCGGATAGACGCCATTCCCTATCTCTTCCGTCGAGGTGGCGGCTGATGCAATGTAGTACGCTTCCTCACGACCTGCCTTGCGAACCAGGTCCTTCATGACGAATTCCGCCATCGGGCTGCGGCAGATGTTGCCGTGACACACAAAAAGTATCCTTATCATACGGGTTGCTTTTTACTTTATGTGCAAAGATACAAAAAAATAGGATAGGTTTTGCTGCGTGGTATGCAGTTTTTTTATATCTTTGCCAGCGAACGAAGTCATGAGTACTAATCCAACATGTAGCAACCCATGAAGTTCCTGAAGACCATATTCCTGTTGGCACTTGCCACGCCTCTTCATGCCGACAACTGGATGAAGCGGCTCCCCGACGACACCTATGTGGCCAACCTCTCTATTCCCGGCAGCCACGACACGGGCACCGGTAACGGATTCCCGGGCGCAACAACCTCCATCTACGGACCTTTCGGAGACAAGTACGCACGCACCCAGGAGAAGAACTTCGAAGCACAGTGGAACCTCGGCGTCCGTGCCTTCGACATGCGCCCAGCCGTCACCGGAAACTACCTCAACGACAATCACGGCATCATGCCCACCAAGCTGCGCTTCGACGACGCACTCTATTTCCTCAGAGACAAACTCCGCGAAAACCCGTCTGAGTTCGCCATCATACACCTGCTGCATGCCACCGCCGGTGATGACAACGCAAGCAACTACGGCGAACGTCTGCTCGAACTCGTGCGACGCGACGACCTCAAAGACTTCTTCGTCGACTTCAGCCCAACACTCACAGTCAAGCAGATGCGTGGAAAAATACTCCTCCTCAGCCGAGACCACTACGCCGACAAACCCGTCGGAGGATTCTTCCTGAACTGGACTGGAGACCTCGACTGGAACGCTCAGCGTAGAGGACAAATCGTTGGAGCCAAAGGAGCTACCGCGTCTCTCTATATGCAGGACTACGCCGAAACCTTCAGGCAGGGAGACCTCGAACGCAAAGTCAATGGCGTCCGGCAACTCCTCGAATTCAGCACTAAGCATAAAGCGAATCTCGCATCCGACATCGTCTGGGTCTGCAACTTCGCATCCGCCTACTCCAAGGTCTCCAGACTCTACATCCCTCTCATCGTCGATGAGCAAATCTCCTCAAGCGACGGATATCGCGACAATGCCGTCCACACCAACGGAGCCATACTCGACTACCTTAACGACCCGTCGAATCCCGCCGGACCTACTGGCATCATTCTTGCCGACTACGTGGGCGTCAACTCAAGCAACGGCTATAACACGCGGGGACAGGAACTCGTCGACGCAATCATCGCCAACAACTTCCGATACCTCAAAGACATGAGTCAGGTGACCGAGGAGGATGCCACATACCGCAAACCTCTCGACATGACGGCACGCATCGTCAACCCTGGCTTCAACAGCAACATGCTGTCCGGATGGGATGGCGATAAATTCGGAGCTGTCAACCCTAATGAAAACGCCGAGCACTTCAACCGCAACTTCGACACCTGGCAGACCATTACCGACCTGCCTAACGGCGTATATGCCATCGGCGTCAAAGCCTTCTACAGACCCAGCTTGGCTGAAGAGGCCAACCGCCACTATAGACTCAAGGACAGAGCCTTGCGCAACGCCAGACTCTATGCCGTGACTGGCTCCGACTCGACCTCTTTTCCCATTGTCTCACCATTCTCTAAAAGCGTCGTCAAAGCAAAAGGCGTGGGCAGAGAAATCTCTGTAAAAGTATCAACGCTCAGTTACTTCATCCCCGACGATATGATAGCCGCCGAATACTACATGCACGCACTCAATGCCTACGCCAATGTCGTATTCGCTGCCGTCAATAACCATCAGCTTACCATCGGCGTCAAAAAACACCAGTCCGTAGGCATGGACTGGTGCGTCTTCGATGACTTCACGCTCACCTACTACGGCAACACGGAGCTCTCATACCGCACATGGCTTACCGAAATGAAGAAGAAAAAGCTGAACTACGCAAGTGTGACTGTCAGCGAATGCTACAACGAGGCCTACTCAAACGCATTCAGCGTCATACCCGCCAACAGAGACGAGGCCATCGATGCCATGAAGGCCATCGATGTCGCTGGCGAGGAAATTGCACTTAATGCAGAACTGTGGGATGAATACAAACAGGCCGCACAAGATGTCAACAAGGTGCTCGACAGTGGGCAATATAGCGATGAATCCAAGGATTTCTTGCGATATTACTACGAAAACACTTATCTGAGAAACCTCACAGAGTGCAAACTAACCAATCAGCAACTGATGGAGGCCATGAACGAACTGCGCATCTACATCATCATGACTTGTACCGGCGAGTGGACTGGCATACCGCAACTCAAGGACGATAGCGTGGGGAACTCTGACAGACAAGACTGCTGGACCATCCACGGACAGGCTGTCAATGCACCGCAGCGTCCGGGACTCTACATCATGCGCCGCAGCGACGGCACAACAAAAAAGATGTTGGTGAAGTGACCGCTATAGGCCGCCCGCCCTCCTCCGCATCACTTTATGCGTCGGCAAACACTTTGCCGTCTTCCAGGGTAATCTGCAACGTCTCGTATTCGCAGTGGAAATCGTTCTTCAAGCGCTCAAGGTAGCGCTTGCACTCCCATTTGCACATAGGCAGGTCGTGCAGGAGATAGTTGCCGCAGGTCTCGGGCGTAGTGGCCGGAACCACTTCTTGCGTCAGTATCCACTCCAGGCATTCAATGGTCAGGGCGCGCATCTCTTCCACTGAATACTCGCCGGTCATCACAACATACATGCCTGTCAGGCAGCCCATCGGACCCACATAGACCACATCCTCCTTGACCGGTGAATTGCGAAACCACGTCGCCATCAGGTGCTCTATGCTGTGCATCGCAGCAGGAGCAACGGCGGGTTCCTTGTTGGGCTCTGTGATGCGAAGGTCGTAAGTTGTGAAGCCCTTGTCTTGTCTCGAAATGTAAATGCCGGGCTTCAACCGTGTATGGTCAATGGTAAAACTCTGAATGACTTCCATAATCGTTCGTCCTTGTGTATGATAATGTGTTGTTTATATTCCTCTCTCTGCCCAGTCCCCACGGTCCAGGCTGCGGTAGCCGATGGCTTCGGCTATGTGCTGGCTCTGCACGGCGTCGCTCCCCGCTAAGTCGGCTATCGTTCTTGCCACTTTCAATATGCGGGAGTAGGCGCGCGCACTGAGCTTCAATCGCTCCATCGCCATCCTGAGCATGTCGAGCGAGGCATTGTCGGGCTCTGCAAACTTGTGGAGCATCTTCTCGCTCATCTGCGCGTTGCAGTGGATGCCCTTGTAGGGCTTGAAGCGCTCTTCCTGTATCCTGCGTGCCTTAATCACCCTCTCCCTGATGGCGGAACTCGGCTCCCCTGGCTGCATCTGACTGAGCTGGGCAAACGGCACCGGCTGTATCTCGCAATGGATGTCTATTCGGTCAAGCAGCGGACCACTGATCTTGTTCAGATACTTCGTTATCTGTCCGGGCGTGCAGCAGCAGTGCTTGTCCGGGTGATTGTAGTAGCCGCATGGACATGGGTTCATGCTCGCTATGAACATGAACGAGCAGGGATATGTGATGGTGTACTTGGCTCGTGAAATGTTTATGACGCGATCCTCAAGGGGCTGGCGTAGCACCTCGAGTACCGAACGCTGAAATTCCGGCAATTCATCGGCAAAAAGCACACCGTTATGTGCCAGGCTTATCTCGCCTGGCTGCGGGTTCGCACCGCCTCCTACAAGGGCAACTTGCGAAATGGTGTGGTGCGGCGAACGGAACGGACGTTGGGCGATGAGCGAACAGTCGCTTTTCAGCTTCCCTGCAACTGAGTGTATCTGCGTCGTCTCCAGGCTCTCTCGGAGGGAAAGGGGGGGCAGAATGCTCGGCAAACGCTTCGCCAACATGCTCTTGCCGCTTCCGGGTGGGCCTATCATGATGAGGTTGTGACCGCCTGCGGCTGCTATCTCAAGCGCACGCTTCACTTGCTCTTGCCCTTTCACGTCGGCAAAGTCAAATTCAAAATCACTTTGTCTCGCAAAAAACTCTGCTCGGGTGTCAATGATGGTGGGAGCCATAGGTTCTAAGCCATTCAGG